>SESG01032909.1_pt1 | contig 60509 bp, 54 predicted proteins | sample 3171421 | NCBI WGS metagenome assembly SESG01 (sample SAMN10866946, study PRJNA518727) | freshwater metagenome | biome: subpolar coniferous forest; feature: holomictic lake; material: water; isolation source: holomictic Lake 227, 6 m and 8 m depth | place: Canada: near Kenora, Ontario | collected...
GATTTGGTGCAGAATAGTCATCAAATGAAAAAAGGAGTCAACCACAAATGATTAACCCCTTTAATTTACTGGTGCGCCCAGCAAGATTCGAACTTGCGACATCCAGATTCGTAGGATACCCCCTGAGTTTTTTAACCTCCTCAAATGATTGTAACTATTGGATATATATGATAATAAAGATTGTAAATTTTAGCAGGTTTTGGCAAAGAAAGTTTTAAATCCACACCCAAAATAAGCCAGGTTCATGCAATAATTGGATACGAGCTTTCTGAATACAAGGCAGTAACTTTCAAATTTAAATTGCGGTGATGATTGCCAATGCAAGCATACAACAGCCACCGTGAAGGAAACAAAAATTGATTGACTTACCAATAGTGATAAGTTATTATATTTAATAATGTGGCATATAAGAGAACATCGAAAATTAGATAAGATTATTGAAAAGCTGCCTTTGCAAGTTGTTAAAAAATACGAGCTTTGGAAGGACATTGTCTTTCGGCATGGCCCAAGTAAATTAAAAGAATTCCCGGGATTCCATGACGAAATATTAAAAGGCAACCATTCATATCAGCGTTCGTCGCGTCTAAATTTGCAATATAGGGTTATTTACCAGGTAGAGAAGGATATTGTTACCGTATATGTAATAGATATAACGCCTCATGATTATAAAGGAGTTACAAAATGAATAAAATTAACAAAAATGATTATAAACCAGCCAAGCGACATGCTGCTTTAACAACAGGTGAAGTTATAAAAATGCTTCGTGAATTAAAGGTCTGGACACAAGAAGAATTGGCAAGACGTTGCGGTATAAACGCAAAAAATATAAGCCTATTAGAAAACGATAAAGTGGAAATTGGAAAGAAGCGCGTAGAACTAATCGCACGGGCGTTTGAAGTTCATCCAGCCATAATAATGTTTCCTGAATATGAATCAGAGGCAATTAACAAGGCAGCTTGACTTGTACCGGCATTCGAGTGGTGATTCTGAGGGAGGTAAGCTATGAAGACAGAAAAAATGACCTTGAAATTCTGTGAACCTCAGTCTGGTAATACATTTCATTGACGGTGATCTTACCAACCTGTGATTCAATGTCATTGACAACATCTTTTTCACTATCTCCAACAACCTTACAGGTAAAGGTTTGACGTGTGGACGTAATCTGATATTCAACATGATATAGATACATTCTTATATAACCCTCGTCATTGTTGATTCTCCTGATAATGAAGAATCTAATCTGTTGATATTTATATAAAAATGTCTGATTTGTTCAGTTTAGGTCAGATGAAAAATGGTGTCAAAAATGATGGTTTGTGTGTTCTTACAGGTGAGATGATTTATCAACATGGAATTAATAGAGAAATTCAGAATATTGATACAATAATAATGTTTACAAAACGTTTACAATCAAAAAAAGAGGGGTTAGACTAAACTGTCTAACCCCCTGATTTTATGGTGCGCCCAGCAAGATTCGAACTTGCGACATCCAGATTCGTAGTCTGGCGCTCTATCCAGCTGAGCCATGGGCGCAAAATATGAGATACTTCTTAATCGAAAATCTCCGTCTATTTTCTGGCGGAGAGAGCGGGATTTGAACCCGCGGTACACCTTTAAGGGGCGTACAATCGCTTAGCAGGCGATCGCTTTCGGCCACTCAGCCATCTCTCCATTTTTATCTCTATTGAATAACTTGCACACATAATTATTAGTGCAAGTTATAATTTTCTGGCGGAGGGAGCAGGATTCGAACCCGCGAATCTTTCGATCAACGGTTTTCAAGACCGCCGCCATCGACCACTCGGCCATCCCTCCAAGTCTATTTAATCATGCTTTCGGTGATTCGTTTCTTAATATCTTTCCTTCCGGCACTGCTTTTTCAGGGCGTAATTCGCTTAAGCCCTCTCATGTAGGGTTGCAAAACTTCCGGTATCAACACTGATCCGTCCGCCTGCTGATAATTTTCTAAAATAACCGCGACCGTTCTGCCTACCGCAAGTCCCGAACCATTTAAGGTGTGGACAAACTCCACCTTGCCATTATCCTTTCTGCGGAAGCGGATGGATGCCCTGCGTGCCTGAAAATCATCAAAATTACTGCAGGAAGAAATTTCACGATAGACGCTCTGCCCAGGCATCCAGGCTTCAATATCATAAGTTTTAGCCGAAGAAAAACCCAAATCAGCAGTGCAAAGACAAACCGTGCGATAAGGGATTCCTAATCTTTTGAGTATCTCTTCAGCATTTAATGTCAATTTTTCCAGCTCATCAGAAGAAGTTTCCGGTTGGGAAAATTTAACCATCTCTACTTTGTTGAACTGATGCTGGCGAATCAATCCCCGCGTGTCCTTGCCGTAAGATCCGGCTTCAGACCTAAAACATGGCGAATAAGCCACATGATAAACCGGCAGCTTATCTTCTTCCAGAATTTCATCGCGATAAATATTGGTCACCGGCACTTCCGCCGTGGGAATCAGATAGTAATCCATCCCTTCAATTTTAAAAAGATCCTCGGCAAACTTCGGCAATTGACCAGTTCCGGTCATGCTTTCTTTGTTCACCATAAACGGCGTCAATACTTCCGTATAACCATGTTCTCCCGTATGCAGATCGAGCATAAAGTTGATGAGTGCCCTCTCCAGCGCAGCTCCCGCACCACGGTAAAGCGTAAAGCGCGCACCCGTAATTTTCGCCCCGCGGGCAAAATCCAGAATATTTAAGCTTTCACCGAGCTCAAAATGCTGTTTCGGCTCAAAGCTGAAAACCGGTTTTTCACCCCAGGTCCGCACCACCGGATTATCTTCAGAACTACCACCAACAGGAACTGATTCATGCTGAATATTGGGAACCGTCAGCACAAAGGCATTGAGCTCTTCTTCCGTGACATTCAGAGTTTCATCGTATTCCTTTATCTTTGCCGATACCTGGCTCATCTTCTCAATTAACTCAGATGCGTCCTGTTTCTTTTTCTTGAGTTCACCTATCGCCTTGGAAGCATCATTGCGTTCATTGCGCAGAGTTTCTACCGATTGCAGAATATCCCGCCTTTTCGCATCCACTTCAAGAAAGCGATCAAAATCTATAGACTGACCTCTTTCGTCCATCTTTTTGCGGACAATCTCGATGTTTTGTCTTAAATATTTAATATCCAGCATTTTTTACCTTCAACCTTGTTCTGTACAGAAAATCCTAAAGCGGAAGTCACCTATCACTTTGAACAGGTGAAGTCAATAATTTTGTCCGAGGCTGTAATCCTTCACCCAGCACAGGGTATTCACAAGAGACGTTTGCGCAGGCGTCGTGCAGCGAATTGATGTCAGGAATAATCTATCGTGTTCTTAATTTGGCGCATGACTAACCAGATTTATACCGTCAAAAGGATGCACCGCCTTTATCAGGCTACTACAGTTAAGAATTTTTTAATTGCCGCTTTGCAGTCGGTAGCAGAAAATTCTCTCCTGTGACGATTTTTTTCCCGGTTTTAGCTTCTAATTCAAGCCGTGCTTTTTTAGCAATCCTTCCGCCTTTCTTACCGGCAGCCTTGTTATCTTCCATGCCAGTTGCATCAACACTTTCGGCAATCTGCCGCGTGGATAGCTCGGCTAAGGCGGTAAAAATCAGTTCCGCCTCACTCATGTGGTCACGCAGGTTTTGCGTTTTCAGCCCCTTGATTTTTTTATGCTCCTGGACAGTAACCTCCGACCATTCCCGGTGGATAATGTTTGTGAGAATGGCGTATTCCTCTTCTTTTTTTATTTGATGGTCTTTCCAGTAATCGGTGAGTTTATTGCGGGTTTCCTGCCCCATCATGCGCTGCTGTATCCACTTTTCGCTTCTGCCGTGCTGCTGCCAAAAATCCCTTGCCCTGTCCACGGAGCGCGCAGGGTCCGCCATATCCTGCATCCGTTCATAACCGACTTTGGCCAGCCAAAGTTTTATCGGCTCGGCTTTCGGGCTAGGCACCGATTGGACAATTCGCAGAATGGTTTCGGGATCAGCTACATCGGTAATCCGCATTTTCCCGTCTTCTGCAACCATTTTCAAACGGTTACATTTTGTAACCGTTTCACTCCCTTCTTTATTCAGCCGGTTTTTCAATACCTTCCAGTAATTTCTCGCCGCCTGAAAATCGGGCTGCTGGATTAAGACTTGGATAATATCAATGACGGAGAAAAACCATGTTTCGGTAGTTTCATCGTAATGTCGTCTTATTTTGTAGCCTTCAAAAACAGCCAGTGTTTTTTCCATCATCCGCTCCTTTTATTCGGCAAAACTCTCCCGCGCTCCTGTAACCGCCACATAGGTAAGATTCCTGATTTGTTCTTCCGTATTTGGCTTTATACTTAAAAAGTCAGGGTGCCTCCATCTACATATATTGATTGCCCGGTGATAAAATTTGCTGCGCCCGAGACAAGAAAAAGAACGGAGCCGACAATTTCTTCCGGTTCGGCCAAACGTCCCATCGGAATGCCTGAAGTTATCAGCTTGGCAATCTCCGGATTGGACCAGATAGGTTTGCTGAATTCCGTGCGTGTCAAAGTCGGACCTACAGCGTTAACCCGGATACCGTAGCCAGCCCATTCACGTGCCATGCAGCGCGTCAGCATCTTCAGCGCGGCTTTGCTGCAACCGTACGCGGCCATACCCGCTTCAGCCTTTTCGGCGCCCACAGTAGTAATATTGATAATCTGCCCACTTTTTTGTTCAATCATCTGGCGGGCCACAATCCTGCTTAAAAGCCAGACGGCCTTTACATTGGTATCAAACACCTTGTCCCACCCATCCTCACGAAGATCCAGCAGACCGCGCAGGAAGCTCCGGGCAGCATTGTTGACCAGAATATCTATACGCCCGAAAGTAGTCAGCGTTTTCTGTACCAGGTTTTCCAGTTGTTCATGGATGGTCAGATCGGTAACAACTGCGATGGCTTTGCCTCCCATTTTGATGATCTCTTCGGCCACCGCCTCGATCTCCTGCTGATTGCGGGCAGCTAATGCAACGGCTGCGCCGGATTCCGCAAGCCCCAAGGCGATTGCCCTACCGATGCCCTTTCCGCCTCCGGTTACGATAGCTACTTTACCTTTCAAATCGAATTTTACGCCTTCCATATTTTCCTCCTTTTATCTGATTATTTATACAATTCCTCATTGACTTCAGTAACATAATCAAGTAAAAAAACAAGTATAAAATCGGTCTAAAGGCAAAAGCGAATATGATCCGTTCAGTACTGTTAGTAACCTTAGGCACAGCTATAACGGTGTTTCTATCATTTGAATGTGTAATTTTTTCTTTTTTCTCCAATGCGGCAAACAATATTCACAAAACAGCCAATCTCTGGGCTAAAATCCTGCTGTTTATCTGCGATATAAAAGTGCAAATTATCGGCAGAGAAAATATTCTACGCGGCAAACCCCAAATCTTCATGGCCAACAACCAGAGTGATTTTGACATTTTAATAGTCTTGGCGAATATCCCCGGTCAATTCCGGTGGCTTGTAAAAAAAGAGTTATTTCAAATCCCCATATTCGGCTCGGCAATGAAAGGCGCCGGATACATTGAAATTGACATAAATGATAAAGAAAAAGCAATGCAAAGTCTTAATCAGGCTGCATTGCGCCTTCGAGAAGGAAAATCAATCATGGCTTTTCCGGAAGGCACGAGAAGCCGCCAGGGTGAAATCAAATCTTTCAAGCAGGGCACATTTTATCTGGCGATTAATTCCGGTGTTCCCATTGTGCCGATATCGATTGTCGGCAGCGGAGAGATTATGCCTAAAAGATCTCTGAAAATAAAATCCGGCAGAATAAAACTAATCATTGGCAAACCGATTGATGCGACAAATTTCCCGCTGGAAAACCGACAGGAGCTGATTGCGATTGTCCGAAATACTATCATTAAAAATTATGACAGCTTTCGGGCGGAAGGCGATAAGGGCATTAGGGATTTGGAAAAAGACATCAGGCATTAATATGATAGGCATTCTTAAAATAATATTTTTATGGCGGGGACATGGAAGAGCAGCAAACTGAGAATAAAAGAATCCGGGAAATTAAAGGCTTGGTGTGCCTTGGTCTGGCTGTGTTTCTGCTTTTGTGTCTTTTCTCGTATCATCCGCAAGATCCTTCATTTACCCGCTTTGTTGCCGATGTTCAGGCAACGCATAATTTCATAGGAATTTTCGGCTCCTACATTGCCGATTCATTAATCCGCCTTTTAGGGGTAAGTTCTTTTTTGCTACCATTGGCTTTACTGCTTTATTCGTTTATATATTTTTTACGGCCAGAACTTAACGTTGCCGCCAGCAGATTTTTTGGGTTTTTCTTTGTCGCCCTTTCGTTTGCCGGGCTTATGTCTCTTTTTGTTCGAGATGGTTTTACCGTTTATGGAGAACAGCTTCGGGCGGGGGGTATCATAGGCTACGCGGTAATCCGCCTTCTTCTTAACTATTTTAACACGGCCGGAACTTATCTTATTTTATTTATAGTTTTTCTTATCTCACTGCTTTTCACTATTGATTTTTCAGTGGTTAGCGTAACTCAGCGCCTCTATGAGTTTGCCACGGCTTTGGCTAATGCCGGCAAAAACCGCTTCACCGCTTTTATTAATCTTGCTTTCCATGGTATAAAAATAGACAGAAGTCCGCAACCTGTGATCGAAGAGAATTTAAGCGACGCTAAAAAGACAAAATCCAAGAAAGTTGAACAGACTCATTTTGATTTCACCAAAAGCAAGTCGGATGGCAAGTTTCAGCTGCCACCGTTCACACTGCTGGAAGTATCACCTCAAAAGGACACCCGGATAAAGCGCGACTATTTGATTACCAACTCCCGCATTCTGGAAAAGAAGCTCTCTGATTTCGGTGTCGAGGGCCGCGTTGTGGAAGTCATGCCCGGCCCGGTAATCACCATGTATGAGCTGGAACCGGCAGCAGGCGTAAAGATCAACAAGATAACCAATCTCGCGGATGATCTGGCTTTGGCGCTTATGGCTCCGAGCATTCGCATTTTGGCCCCGATCCCCGGCAAATCCGTAATCGGTATTGAAATACCCAACCTGAAAAGGGATCCTGTTTTTCTCAAAGATGTGCTCGATAATGATGCCTTTCTGAAATCATCACTAAGGCTGCCGATTGCTCTGGGAGTTGATTTTGTCGGCTCGCCGGTTATCGCCGATTTGACGAAGATGCCTCATTTGCTTATCGCGGGCACAACCGGCTCCGGCAAAAGCGTCGCTCTCAATGCCATGATTTGCAGTATTCTTTTTAAAGCCCAACCGGACGAAATTAAATTTCTTATGGTTGATCCCAAGAGGCTGGAACTCACCTCTTACGAAGGCATTCCGCACTTGATGCATCCGGTTGTTGTTGACCCCAAAAAAGCTTCACAGGTTCTTCGCTGGACGGTGGAAGAAATGGAAAGACGATATAAGACCATCAGCGATCTGGGTGTCAAAAGTATTGATGCCTATAATGAAGCGCTCCTCAAAGGCATAAAAGATAGTCCGGCAGCAGTGATCAAACAAAGGCCTGCCGAAATACAGCCAGGCGATGAAGAAAGTATCCCGGCAATGGCCGCAATCAAAAACGATTCGCAGATAAAACACGTCAAGCTCCCTTATATTATCGTAGTGATCGATGAACTAGCCGATTTGATGATGGTGGCTTCACGCGACGTGGAAGAATCTCTGACACGTCTGGCACAAATGGCGCGGGCAGCCGGAATCCATCTGATTATCGCCACGCAGCGGCCATCGGTGGATGTCATTACCGGCTTGATTAAAGCCAACTTTCCCACGCGTATCTCATTTCAGGTCTCTTCGAAAATTGATTCCCGCACGATCATTGATCAACAGGGAGCAGAACAACTCTTGGGAGCCGGAGATATGTTGTTTATTCCGCCGGGCACTTCCAAGCTCACGCGCATCCACGGGGCTTACGTCTCGGATAAAGAAATTTCCCGCATTGTTGATTACATCAAGATGCAGGCGCAACCGGCCTATGATTCCTCCATTGAAAAGTATGAGCATGAATCAGCTCAGGCGCAGCATGACCAAGACGGGGATGACGAAAAATATGATGAAGCCATTGCTTTGGTTGGTGAACTGGGGCAGGCATCCATATCACTTGTCCAGCGATATATGAAAATCGGTTACAACCGCGCCGCGCGAATGATCGAACAAATGGAAAGAGAAGGTATTGTCGGCCCGTCCGATGGCGCAAAACCCCGCAAAGTCTTGATTAGAAAGCTTCCCGGTGATAAAAAATAAACCTGAAAAACTGCATATCATCAGCTTGGGCTGCTCGAAGAATTTAATTGATTCTGAGGTGATGGCCGGCCTGCTTTGCAAGTCCGGCCTGCAATTGGTTGATCAAAGCGATGCAGCCGACATCGTTATTGTCAACACCTGTGCTTTTATCAATCCCGCTAAGGAAGAAGCTCTTGAAGAAATTCTGATGCTGGTAGAAGCAAAAAAGAAATCGACTCGCAAGTTACAGATTGTCGTTGCCGGTTGCCTTGCCCAGCGCTATGGCAAAGAACTCTTTGACCAGATACCGGAGGTAGATTTATTTATCGGTACAGGTGAGGTAGGCAATATCGCTTCACACGTAAATAAATTAAACCAGGAAAAAGCAAGACGTGCTGCCGTAATTACTCAGCCTAATTTTTTAATGACAGCCGGGCATGAGCGGGTTTTATCATCAACGGCAGTTAGCACTTTTCTAAAAATTTCCGATGGCTGCTCGAATAACTGCTCTTACTGCGCGATTCCGTCAATCCGTGGAAAAGCCCGCAGCCGTGGGCCTGCTGATATTTTAAAAGAAGCCGAGAACCTGGCGGCAAGGGGCATTAAAGAAATAATAATTACCGGGCAGGATACAACGGCTTATGGCCGTGATTTGAAGGGGCATCCCCAGTTATCGGATATACTTACCGACATGGCGAAAATCAAATCAATTAAATGGATTCGCCTGCTCTATGCTCATCCGGCACATATCACCAGAGAGGTTTTGGAGTCTATCGCTACAAACAAAAAAATGTGCCGCTATATTGATTTGCCCATTCAGCATATTGACGATGACATACTTATGGCAATGGGACGCAAAGTAACCGCAACCCAAGTCAAAGAAATTATTGCTTTGGCACGCAAGAGCATGCCTGATGTGGCGCTACGCACATCACTCATTGTCGGCTTTCCGGGAGAAACCAAAAAAAGGTTTGAGCGATTGCTGAGTTTTGTGCACGAAATAAAGTTTGACCATCTTGGGGTTTTTACATACTCTCGAGAAGAAGGGACAAAAGCGGCACAGTTCAAATCACAAATATCGGAGGCGGAGAAAGAAAGGCGGCGCGAAAATATCATGAGCGAGCAGGCCGGCATTTCCAACGCTATCAACAAAAGCTTGATCGGTACTACCCAGGAAGTACTGATTGAAGAAAAAAGCGACCGCGCCGATTTTGCTTTTATGGGCAGATGCCGCAGACAGGCACCGGAAATCGACGGCATAACGTACATTAAAAGCGGGCAAAATAAAATCGGCAAAATAGTGAAATGCAAAATCACGAATGCCGATGACTATGATCTGTTTGCCAAAATTATTGAATAGTGTAGATTAAGAAGGTAAAATAAGTATGGAAATTCAAGATGTATTTGCCGCCTATAAAGACGACATAAAAAAAGTGGAAGCAACTCTGGATAAAGAAATTATTTCGGATGTCAGTTTAATTCCTGAAGTTGCCCATCATTTAATTGACAGCGGCGGCAAGAGATTCCGGCCACTTCTTCTGCTCATCAGTGCCGGGCTGTGCGGCTATCGCGGCGAGCAGCGTTTTTCCATGGCGGCCGTTCTGGAGTTCATCCATACAGCCACCTTATTTCATGATGATGTCATTGATCAGGCGACCGTCAGGCGCGGTAAAACTTCCGCCAACAATATCTGGGGAAATGCCGCAAGCGTCCTCGTGGGTGATTTTCTGTATTCCAAAAGCTTTACTTTAATGACTAAAATCGGGAATATGTCCATTTTGGAGTTGATGTCCGGAATTACCAACATCATGTCGGAAGGTGAAGTCTTTCAGCTTATGAAATGTGGAGATGTAAATCTGACCGAAGAAGACTATTTAACCATTATAGAAAAGAAGACGGCGATATTGCTCTCCGCTGCATGTGCCGCCGGAGCGATACTAGGTTCGGCTGCGCCTGAGAAAATCGAGGCGTTAAAACAATTCGGTTATATGATTGGCAAAGCTTTTCAAATCACTGATGACACTCTCGATTACATGGCACAGGAACAGGAATTTGGCAAAGCAATCGGCAAGGACTTAGAAGAAGGCAAAATGACGCTGCCGCTGATTTACACGCTGAAGCAATGCTCAGACGAAGAACGAGAAAAAGCTTCACAGATACTTGCAGGCAAAGAAACCAATGCCGAGGCAACCGAGTTTATTTTCAGTTTAATCCAAAAATATAACGGCGTGAATTATTCACTGCAATGTGCCGCGAAATATATCAGCGAAGCCCGATCACAATTAAATATTTTCAGCGACTGCCCCGAAAAAGATCAGTTAAACGCCGTGGCGCAGTATGTTCTGGCCCGCCGGCTCTAAATACAATACGTGTCATTCCCGACACCAATCGGGAATTCAGTATTATTTTTCTCTGGATTGTCTTGTCTTATTGTTCTTCTTTTTGACAAGAGTGTCAAATACAAGAAGGCGCGTTTTTCAACGCGCCTTCTTGTATTAATTGGTGGAATACTAATAAGACACCTAATGTATTGTTCCGGAGGCAGTGCCTGTAATAGTGCCCGATCCCGTTGCGCTTGCTCCGGTTCCCGCCGCACCGCCTTGAAATTTGGTTGCCGTATTTAGGGCCGGTGAAATTTGGCCGCCAGTAATATCTGCCGCCCATTTTCCGGTTGGGGTATTCCAGCTTTTTATAGTAAAAGTTGCATTAAATGTGCTACCTGCGGCATAGCCCACCAAATCAGCAGTCGAGGGCGTGCTGGTATATGCACCGCTGACATTATTCGATGCCCAAATCTGCGGTTTGCCACCGCTGGTACTGGCATAAAAACCCATATTGTTAATATTTAATGATGTCCAGTATGGGTCGCCGCTGGTTTTGCTCATATTAACCGAACCGACAATCACCGACGGAATATTTAAATCAGCAAGCTTTGCCCTGCCAGTCGCCGTGGCGACCATCTCGATGAATTTTGCTGTTTCGATTCTTGTGTTAAGAGCAGTGGCACTCCAAGTACCAGGGGTTGCCGGACTGAAAACTCCCATAACCGTTCCGCCGAAAACGGAAGTTGTTGCAGATACCCAGTCAGTAGCAGCACCGGCAATATTGCCTCGAAAATAACCGCCGTCCGTTGCATTCCAAGCGGTAGAGGCAGCATTTTGCGTATAGAAGAAACTTTCCGATCCTGTCGTGCTTCCGCCTGACGGCTTGCGATAATAACTGAAAACTGCATTACCTTGCGGGTCTCCGCTGTAAGTGCCGTCTGAAACTGTTTTACCTATTCCCCATGAATTGTAACTATTGATACCAATCCAGTCTGAATTCATTTCAGTCAATTTTAAAGATGGTCCCCCGGCAAGTAAATTGGTATATGCATATGGAGTGACGACAACGGGAACCAATTCAAATGAACCGGAATTATTTCCGAACATAGCGGAATTACTTGGCACTATACCAGTTGCTGTAGCCATTTCAATGCGATTCAAAGTCCCTTCGGCTTTATAACCACCTGCCGCTGGATAAAATGTACCGGGAATATTGCCCCGCAAAATGCCGATATTGCCGGATGTGTCTGCATAAAGAGCCAAGGCATCCGTATTAATCGTGTTGGGGGAGGATAAAAGAAGCTGGGTATTAAGGTATCCGTTATAGGCGCCTCCGGAATCATTGGTTAAGTATCCCGATCCGGTTCGATAATTCTGGCTCTGCCAAGGGCCGGAACGAACGATATAAGCACCGAGGCTGGAAAGAGATTCACATGAACCGAAGCAGGGGGTGAAATTTGACCCCATCATTGTTGTTGTCACAGAGGTGTTGGTCCAGAGGCTATCTGTTGATCCTATAATGCCGCCGCCGACGTCGCTCAGCGAGTTCTCAATTACGTTGGCAAAAGCCATCGGCAAAAACTGAAAGGTGCCGCTGCTGATGGATGTATAATTTGAGCCGTTATAATAGCCAAAATGATTCAGCGTTGAAGTGCCTTTGTAACGCGTGCTCATATCCAGGAAATCACCGCTAATGCTCACTTCCTGAGCTGTCGTATCCACCGCTCCTGAATAGTTTGTGCTGTAACGAACTGTTGTTTTGGCTGAATCATAATGTATTATCTGTTTATTGGTAAAGCTGGTGACTCCGGTGTTGTTCATATAACTGCCGCCGATGCCGTAGCCGGCCCAAACGCCAATTACACCGCCGCCATTAACTGCAATGCGCCTGGCTTCACTTTGACTATAAAGCTTACAGCCGGCGGTAATGCAACCGAGATATATTTTATCAGTGGATAAATAGATGTCACCAATGAGCGGCGTGCTGGTATCGACCACAATATTCGTGGCGAGTGTGGAAGGTGTGAGGGATGTAGAGGCAACTGCCGGATTTTTGTAAACCAGCCCGGTGCCGGAAAATGCAGTGGCAGTAAAAGTAGCGGTCAGCGGACCCAGCAGAAAGCCCGCCTGGCCGTCATTATTGACGTAGATGGTGTAAAGGAGCGCATCGGCACTGGTATTGGACGCATTGGGCAGACCCATCATATAGCCGGATACGCCGGAAGTAACCGCACCACCGGTTTTAATCGTGCCATTGATTAAGCCTGCCCCCGGATTATTTTCTATTGATCCGCTACGTGTTCCCCCTATGACTGATAAAGGGAAAGTTGTGCCGGCATTATCGGAAGATGTCCCAGTGATTGTACCGCCTTCATCAATTTTATGAGTAAAAGCTGAAGCCGGTGTTATGGTCAGATCTAAAGTAGTTGTTGTAACAGTTGGCGGTATGTAAAATCCAGTACCACCGGAAGAGCCTGTGCCACCAGAAGAGCCAGAACCACCGAAATCACCAGTACCACCTAGTCCACCGGAATCGCCAGTGCCGCCAGAACCACCCGACCCGCCGGAATCACCGGAGCCACCTGAAGAACCAGGTAATCCTAATATTTCCGTAGCATTTTTCATTTCATCAAGTTGGTTGTTAGAAACGCTTCTTAATTGCGCCCCTAATGTAGCGCTGGGTACAAACATACCTTGGCCGGCAGTTATTAACTTCACATCAGTAGGATTATTTATACTATAACCATAACCGGAACCTTCCTGAAATATTGATCCCGACGCACCGGCCAGATAAAAATTAAAGAAATGGGTTCCACGCACACCGCAGACGGATGTCGGCGTGTGTACTTCATAGCGGCCTCCGCTAATACCTATAGATTTAACTATATTTTGAATTCTTCCGCGAAAAAGATTAAATATGCTGGAATTTCGTTTTTCGCCGGACATATATTGGGTAATACCAACCCGAGTATTTTCTGCCAGCCGTAATACATTGCCTTCGTTAAAAGTAATTTCCACTTTGGATTTGCTCTTGGTGCGGACAAAATCACCCACAATTACGGGATCGTCTATTTTAGCATCTCTGGCGGCACTCCCGGGGCTTGTAATATCCACATTACCCGTCAGATTTGTAATTTTACCAACAGGCGCAGCCATTGCTACCAATGGAATTAGCAGCAATATGGCTAATAACATTACAACCAAATGTCTTGTTTTCATCAATGCCTGCCTCCTCGCACTTTTTCTCTCCAGGTAAGGATTTGATTTTATATACAAGCTATCTAAAACTTAAACTCCAAACCCACCGTGTACAAATTACGGGTATATTCATAAACAGGGATATTGGAGTCTGATCTGATGTGCGCATATTGCAGAATAAGACTCCAGTTTTTTGATATATCCCAGTTTAAGCTGGCAGAGCCATTATAGATTCTATCATTTCTCCGGTCTGTTTTCGCAGATCCATCTACATCTGAGTATGGTTGAGAGTAGGAGTAATCTTGTGCTGTAAAACTGCCAGCAAGCTGCAGATAAATAAAGCCGATTTTCTGGGCAAAATTATCGGATAAAATTGGTAAAACCAGACTGGCCGAGAAACGGTTGGAGTTATTATCCCAGTAGATACCATTGGCGGCTTCTCTATTGTAATCATAACGTAAATTAATAAAGCCATTCTCCCAGTAAAACCATGTCCAACTCAGGTAAGCACGCCATCCCTCAGCGTCGCGCATGTTTTCCGCAGTAGTGATAACCTGATTATAATAATTCTTTTTATCATAACCGATAAAAAGTTCGAGAATTTGAAGTTCAGTTAACATTACTTTAAAAATTGGACCAAAAGTGAAGTAATCCTGATAATGTTTATAGCCGGCATTGCCATCAGGTACGATATCGGAATCAGTCCTGAGTTCATAATTGGTATAACTACCCAGCATACTTACGGAAAAACGTCCGAAATTATAGCCCGGCATCATGGATAAAGTATTCACAATTGAATCACGGGTGTGAACGTAATGTTCGTTCAGGTTCGCAGAAGAGGAATACATGGCGTTGAAAAGCCAGGGGCCATCCAAACGGGGAATATATTCAATTCGCAATGATGGTGAAAGAACACCGCAACCGGGATCGCCTTGTCCACCGGCTAAACTTTCCTGACGAGGCTTGGCAATCACATTCGAATCATAGCCACCGGAAAGGCCAAGAGTAATCCTTAATGGTCGAGTATAGAAAAGGCTTTTTTCAACTGCTTCCAGATACTGTCGGGCGTAAATGGCAAGATCGGATTTGGGATCATAGGAAGCTGTTGCCTTAAAACGCTCCTGAGCATTTTTAAATTTTTTGTCATTTACGTAACACAAAGCAATTTGGTAGTCAGCCGTCTGTGCTAAATTCTTATCCAGTGATTTTGCTTTTTCGAATGATTCAATAGCCGTCGCATATCTCTTTTCCCGTGACAGAATCATTCCCTCTAAAAAAGCAATATTGGCGGGAGCAATGTTTTGCTCTTGAGCTACTTTGATCCAATTTTTGGCTTCGGCTAATTTATCTAATTGAAAAAGGACATTTACATACTCCACCAGAGCTTCTTTTACGGCTGGCTTCAGCTTTAAAGCATCTTCCAAATTGACAGATGCTTTGTCGTAATCCATCGTTTGTTTGTAGGCCATACCCAGAAAATAGGCAGCCAATGCCGATTTGGGTTCCTGTACTCTTGCCTTTTCCAGTACTTCAATAGCTTCTTCGTAATTCTCAACCTGATATTGTTTTATGCCTTCTTTCAGGAAGTGGTTAATTGCTTGGCAAAAAGCGTAGGGGGCAAGAATAAAAAAAAGAAGAATACAGAATAATAAGACCAACTTTTTCATAAAAATCTTCCATTTAAAAAATCAAATCTTACGTTTGGAGAATTACCGCTGCGACTTTTGGCAATCTTCCATGATTGGCTTTTACAAGTACTTGCTTTCGCTGGGGTTAGTTATAGGGTAATCTCACTATGTATGTCAAGAAAATTTTGAAAATATTGGCCACAAAATATGAAGTGGTGATACTGGTGTCTCACTTTCCCCGAAAAAATAACTATCAATATTGAATGCCTCCACCGCTGGTGCCTTGGACAGAAGTAGCGAAATCATCAAAAAATTGGCACTTATTGCAATCCGCATCGTAAAAACCATGGACACCGATTTCCGGCCGATTTTGGGTGGTGCCTGTGCAGAAGCCGGATGAAGAAAAAGTGGCATCAACAACCTCTGTAAATGGCGTAACTGAAGTGCATGAATTCAAGGTGCAAGTAGCTGTCCATGAAACCGGCTTAAAGCTTGAAATACTCCAATTAATACTACCAGTCGCTGGAACCGCTGGTGCCTTGACGTATGCCTTGAGATGATTCCCATCAGATCTTTCATTTACTCGAATTAGTAGCGTTGGCCATGCTAATAAGTCACCACCACTTGAAACACCATACGAAGAAACCATTTCTGCATAGGCGAGGACAGTATATTGATTGGACACTCTTTTCCAAAGTACGGCATAGACTTTGTTATCTGCCTTCAAATTTCTCTGGATGCCATAGGTATTCGTACACCAATCACGGTTACACTTGTTAGCAAGGTCATATCTATAGAAAGAGAAACCATAGGAGTCGCTGGTGGCCGTGGTATTCCGGACCCGGAAAGAAAGACCTACCAAGAAATGCTGAGGGTTAGATGAATTTTGAACCTTCACCTGCAGAAAATAACTGGAAAGGTTGCCATTGCTTGCCCATGCTTCACAAAGATTAACATTAGCTGGGTTTAGATTAATCGCTGCTTCTGTTCCTTTAAATAAAAGATCACCTTCTACTATAGAATACGATGTTTGCGGAATAGTAACTATTGTCCAACTGTTATCCAGGAGGTTAGTGCCGTCTGGTTGTGTGGTGGCGTTTGCATCGAAACCTATTGGAACACCACTAGTATCGGTTGTTGTGGGCGGCATCCCGGGGGGAGCAGCGGTCGCTTTGACGATATTCCTGGTAACCAGTTGCCTGGTTGTCAGCCAACCAGATTCCACAATGCCTGTCGATTCGATAATCAGATGGGTGGGGTCGCCCGGCTTGTCATAGGTTTTGACGGCGAATTGACCATTGCTGAGGGTAAAGGTCGTGAGGGTGGGAAAGGGTCCATTGGCGACAGGAGTGGTAATAAATTTTTGGAGTGCGTAGTTTGCTCCGGACTCGCCCACGTAATAGGCTCGCTCCTGTCGGTTAGCAAACAACTCCCCATAGGAAGAGGTTGTTGAAAAATAGAGCATTCCGCTCCCAAGCACAGCCATGAGCACAAGCGACACAATCAAGGTAATCAGAATTGCTCCCCTTTGATTTTTAATCCGAACTTGCTTATCCATTTCAATCACTATAAATTTCTCGGTTTCACCCGCTCTTTGAATTCGGACTTCACACCGTCCGCCCCCGTCAACTTAAGCGTTATTTCTATGATCCGCCGTGAAGATTGCCAGGTGGTTTGGGCAGCACTATCATAATTATCATAATAGTTGAGGGTAAAACTGCTCACCTGGTCCGTCACGATATCTCCATCAAATGTGATCGTGCTTCCCGAAAGCATTACCGTATGAGAGCTGTTAACATCATTTTTGGTAGAGGTAAAAGAGATCGACGTGGCATTGGCAGCGGTGATCGAGCTAATGTTTATATTACTGAATTCCTTGACAAGTTTCGTCATGGCTATCTGCCCTTTTTGAGTTGTGGCCGCATTCATTCTCGTAAAGATCATTCCTTTTACCACATGAACAAGTCCTAAGCCTCCGACGGCCAGCATAATACTCACAATAATCAGAACAAAAATTATTTCTATCAGCGTAAATCCTTTTTGCTTATTTATTGTCTTTTTCATAGTCAAGCCTATACCTCCTCGGCCTTTACCCGGCGAAAATATAAGTCAGGGTTTCGTTATTGCTGTTTTTAATGGTCACTTTTAGATATTGCCCGTAGACCGGGTCACCCGGAGTACTGTTGATATTCACTTCCGCGTTACTCGCATCGAACTTGACGAAGTGGTTTTCCACAATTGTATACTTCCCAAAATTATTGTCCAGTGCCGCCCCTTCATTGCCTCCCGGCACTCCTCCTGCAATAGCGTCCCGGAGCGCTGGAAGATCACCAGCGTAGTACTTCTCGTAAACAGTCAAGAAGTTTTCCATGACCCGCTGGATGGAGAAGGATGTCTGCATGCGGAAGATCGGGTCCGAACTTTTAGTCATAGACGTACCCATAACTGTAACAAGCATCGCCCCGACAATGGCGGCGATAACAATCGTAATGATCACTTCCACAAGTGTGAAACCGGATGATTTCAGTTTCGTCATCGTCTTCATGGGATAAATCCTGTATTTTTGGTAATGGTAATCGTACCCCCACCGGCGGACATGGTTAAGTCTATATTGGATGAACCGGGGCTTCCCCATTCATCAAAAGTAACTGTACTTCCCGTTACGGTTATTCCATCCGGCAAATTATGCGTTGGCGAATTTTCGTTTGGCAAATTATAAGTCGCCACATTCCCATTCCGCAAAGCAGTATAAGCGCTTCCGGCAAAAGACATGCCCCAGGGTTTATCATCGCTAAGGGCACGTAGCTGGACATACCGAAGGTGCGTTTTTAGAATATCCTTTTCCACAGTAACTTTATAATCCAGAGTTGAACCTATTCTAGTCACGGCAACGGCAGCGATGATACCCAGAATGACCAGCACGGCAATGATCTCGATCATGGTGAAACCACTGCTGTTACTCAATTTACCTTTGAAGATTTGTCTTCTCTTTATCATACTGGCATCAATTCCACTTTCTGTACGGTATAAGCAAGAAAGAATCCTGCAAAGATACTCAGTGCCAAAAATAAGATAAGAGGTACGCCGACGTAAGGAAGGAGCAGATAGTCCCACATCAATATGCCATTTATACAAGTGAAAAAAATATAAACCCATGTCCCATATTTGGCTATCTTTATGGCGATACTCCCTTTCATCATCAATACGATCGCCAAAGCAAAAAGCCATATCGCCGTGCCGATGGTGAGATGCGGTTGCAGTTTTAGCCATTCCATCGCATCCATACTGAAAACGATTGCCTTAAATCCAACCATCAATGTAATCCCCATGATGAGGTAACAATACCCTGTGATGAAAAAACAAAAAGCGCATTCTTTTCTATTTGAGACGGGCAGTATCTGCGCCCAGCGAGATTGGATGTTGGCCCACGAAGGGTTAAACAGCAAACGATTTACCTTGTGGTTTCCCTGAAACATTAACCCAACCTTATGACAAGTTGATAAAAAATTAGAAAAATTATATTGATCTTCTGCTTTAAGGCGGCATTCTCTTCGATCAGTTGTTTTTTGGTCTTCTGGTCAGGTACCATGGTAAGTCCCTACAAAAATGAATAGCATTCAGTAAACAAAACACCTATCTCACCACGACCCAACAAGGCGCATTTGTTTTCTTCATTTAACTAGACTGTAATTAGGGAACAGGCTTAAGTCAATGCCATTATTTAATGAATAATTCATTAGATTTAATGTATATAAAATACACGTTATGAGAGAGATAGCAGGTGGGAGCGGAGGTTTGATTTGGAGTTTCTTAATTTCAACTTTTTTCTGATATTGTTTCGATGAGTGCCGACTGTATGCGCCGATGCGCAGAGCAGTTCGGCAATGTTCTTGGTATTTTTCCCCTGCCTGATCAGATTGGCAATCTGAATTTCCTGGGGAGTCAGATTCTTATAAGCGGCAGACAGGTTGAACATATATGGTGAGACAAGATTATTCAGATTGCTTTCCAATACACTGAGGTAGTCTTTTTGACGGCTATCCAGTTTAGTATCTTTAAGTTTTTTCAAGTAAGGTACAACAAGTTCTTGGGTATTTAACTGCAATTTATTTTCCAACATCTTTTGGTCATTGTTCTGGCGACTCATGACTACTCGCAAAGCTGTATTAGCATCTTCGAGTTCCTTTGCATAAAGCTTGGACTCTACCTCCGCACGCTTGCGTTCGGTGATGTCGATAATACCACCATACAAGACGGATCGACTGAATTTCTCAGATACCATGACACATTCAGCGCATGAGGCAAGCCAGACGATACCACCGTTTTTATGGCGGATACGCAGTTCACATGACCCAGTTGATCCCGGAGCAAGTCCGATGACGTTTTCCTCAAAAAGGGACTTATCCTCTTCAATAACCAGGAAACCCCAGCAGCCCTGCTCTTTGATCTCATCGATGGAATAACCGGTTACCAGTTCTGCTGCTCCCATCATCCAGTTAATAGAAAAAGTTCCATTCTCATCTGATGTGCAGGAATAGGTAACATCAGAAATTATTGAAGATATTCGCATAAGACGATCTTCATTTTCTCTGACCGCCTCATCGACCCGCTTGCGCTCGGTGATTTCCTGACCTATGGACTGAAAATGGCTAATCTGACCATTATCGTTAAAAAAAGCACGGTCGGTCCAGCGATGCCAATGGTATTGGTCAGTTCCATCGGATAAAATCACTTTATGTTCATAAGTCTTCACAGGATTTTCCGCCGTGAGTGACATATATTGGCGTACAACATTTTCGCGAGTCGCATTATCGGGTAAGAAATCAAGGAATTTTTTCCCGACAAGGTCATCAGGCCGCTTTTGAAACAATTCACAGTAGGCCTTATTTACATAGGTCAAAGTGCTATCCGGCAAGAAAGTACAAATAAGCGCCGGCATATCCTCGGCAAGCTGGCGAAATTTATGTTCGCTCTTGTGCAGTTCCATCTCTATCAGCTTTTGCTGAGATTCTGATTTTCCCAGTTTGCTTATTTTCTTCTTTAAGACAGATAGCTCTTTAATAAGTTCCTGCTTTGTCTTCAATGAATCTTTCATATGATTCTCCTCAATTGAGAAAAGCGGTGTTGGCTGGAAATATAAAATTGGCTAGTGTCTTGTTGCACGAGAAACTTCTATGAGAGTTACCGAATTAGTGTTGATATGTCAAATACAAAATAAACCTTGAAAAGAAATCGTAAACTGCTGCTTATCACTTCAAATCAGCAACCTTTACTGACTTGGCCAAGTTGTGTAGTATAGGAAGTTGTTGATATTAAGCTTAATTTTTTTACAGGCCATTTACTGTTTTTTGATGATAGAAACATTACCGCAAAAAACAAGAATAATCGTTTGCGCATATGAACGTTTCCAGAAAGGGGGAAATTTACAATTTTAAACTGATAGAAATCCTAATAGAAATGCTTGCCAATTTTTTCTTTTTCTTTTAATGTGGCATTGTAAGATAGATCAAATAATTTAAATTCACGTGGAGGTGTTGGGTTATGCTGAGAGTAAGCGATATTTTAAAGAGCAAGGCGAAACAACTATGGACGATTCTACCGGAGGCTTCGGTAATGGACGCCCTGAAGCTCATGGCTGAAAAAGAAATCGGAGCATTGATGGTCGTTGATAAAAAGGGAAAGGTTGTGGGCATCATGACGGAACGTGATTATGCCAGGAAAATAGCCCTGAAAGGGAAGCAATCCGTGGACACCAGTATAAAAGAGATTATGACGCCTTTTGATAAAATGTACACTGTAAAATCTGATACGCCTATAGATGATTGCATGGTGCTGATGACCGGGAAGCACATAAGGCACGTGCCCATTTTCGACGCAGGCAAATTTGTTGGACTCATCTCCATTGGAGACGTAGTAAAATCAACTATCTCTCAAAAGGATACGCTGATTAATCAATTAAGCGATTATATTGGCGGGAAGTACTAACTGAAAATCGCAGGCCTTGACTATTGCTTTTTAGGGCAGGATCATACTGATCCTGCCTTTTTTCAATGACAAAAACATCAGAGAAGTTTGATCTCAAAGAAATCAAGCTTTCCCTCCAGAATATTTTCGACTTGTCCTTTTACATCCGTGTTAAAACGAAGACATACACCGCAATCAGAGCTGAGATGACGCGGCACAGGAATCAGCTTACAGGTAATTTGCGCGGCTTTGATCAATTTTTCCGCGCGCAGCGCGTGGCTTATGGATTCGAAAAGGACAACCCCTGCCGATTCTTTTTGCATCATGACTAAACCACGTTTCCTTTTTGCATTAAGTCTTGCACAGCACCTACCGCCATATCAATATCTTTTTCGCTGTTAAAAAAACCAAAACTGAAGCGCACGGTACCTTGCGAAAATGTGCCGATTGTTTTATGAGCCGCAGGCGCGCAATGCAGCCCGGGACGGCACATGATACCCCATTTTTCTTCAAAGTAAAGGGCAGCATCCGATGGAGTGATGTTCTTTAATTTAAATGAAACGACAGCTGTTTGCAAAGCTGCATCTTTTGGACCGTAAATTGTCATTTTATCTTTCTCTTCTACCAATTGATCAAGAAAGCGGGCTGTCAGTTGTTCTTCTTTTGCTCTGATTGCCTGTACTGTCTGCTCCAAAATAAAAGCTACGCCCGCGCCAAGTCCTGCAAGTCCAATAGCGTTCGGCGTACCGCTTTCATACTTATCCGGCATGAAATCCGGTTGGTATTCAAACTCCGAATGGCTGCCTGTCCCCCCTCTCATCAGCGGCAAAAGGTTTTTATCGAGGCCTTCGCGAACATAAAGCCCTCCTGTGCCCTGAGGACCATAGAATGATTTATGCCCAGTAAAAGCAAGCAGGTCAATTGACATTTTAGCTACATCAATGGGCAACGCTCCTGCGGTCTGGGCGGCATCCACACACAATAAAGTATCGCCACTGCCCCGGATAATCTTCCCGATTTCTTCAACCGGCATGATGGTTCCCGTGACGTTGGAAGCATGGGTAAGGACAACTATTTTTGTGTTTTTACGCAAAGCTCTTCTGATGTCTTCCGGATCAAGATCGCCTTGCAATGAGCAGGGTATTACCGACAACTCCACGCCACAGGACTGGAGAAACCGCAACGGCCGCATCACGGAGTTATGCTCCATACTTGTTGTAATGACATGATCGCCTTTCTTAAGCAGGCCACACAAAGCAATGTTGAGCGCTTCTGTTGAATTTTTTGTGAAGGCTATTCGAAGAGGATCATCTATGTTGAAAAGACGCGCGACAGTTTCCCTTGTTTCAAAAACGACTCGTCCCGCGTCAATGGAAAGGCCGTGGCCGGAACGCCCGGGAGAGCCACCAATGGTCTGCTGGTAATTGATCATCGCCGCAAGCATCGCTTCCGGTTTGGGAAACGATGTTGCGGCGTTATCCAAGTAAAGTGTTTCCATTTATCAAACTATTATCCTATCTCTATGTGTAAAACCGATAATCAGGCAGAAAACTAATCCGATGATAACGGCAGCTGGACCGAAAGCGCCAACCCCTTTGGGGGATGATGCCATCGCGAAATTATGGGCGATACCCGCGCCGACAATCATGCCCAGCGCGAATACTGCGGCATCCATGTCACCTTCCCCGGAAAGAAACAGTTGCCTTCCGGGACAACCTCCGGCCAGAACAAACGCCAGACCAGACAAGGACATGCCCAGAAAATTCCAGGTATAATCAGTATGGGCAATGGGCTGGCCTTCAAAGCCGGGGTTGAATTGACCAAGAATCAAGTTCATCACAAAGGCAAAAACCAGCAGAGCGGCAACACCGCTGATCAGGTGAAAATCCTTCAACAGAATAACATCCCGAAACGCTCCCATCGTGCAAAAGCGGCTGCGCTGCGCCAGAGCGCCGATCACTAAACCGGCAATCAAACTGAGAATAATCGGAGCATGTTGAGAACCGGGGCCTTTCAGACTAAAGAAAATGGGGCCACCCGGCGCGAAGGAGACTTGAAACACCAAAAAAAGTAAAAGACCAACCATCAGTGCCGGAAAAATCCAGCCGCCGGCTTTCTTTTGCGGATAAGAGCGTCCCAGACTGTAACCATGTTTAATAAATTGTACGCCGATAAAAATGCCCGCGATAAGGCCAAGAAGTCCTAAAATCGCGTTACCGTCACCGCCGGCCAGCCTCAGAAGCGCACGCCACGGGCAACCCAGAAATACCAGCGCGCCCAGCACGGCAAAAATGCCGAGGAAAAAGCGGACAAGGGGCGCCGAACCACCGCGAGGTTTATGTTCTCCGGCAAGAAGAGCCACAACAAAAGATCCCAGAACAAACCCCATAATTTCCGGACGAAGATACTGTACCGCATCCGCACGGTGCAATCCCAGAGCGCCGGCAATGTCGCGCTCAAAGCAGGCCACGCAAATCCCCATATTGGGTGGATTGCCGAAGTACTGGAGTAGCGCTGCGCCAATGCCGATAACGGCCCCAACGACGATGATACCTGTACGAGTTGAAAACATATTTTTCATAAAAAACATCCCCATTTACAAAGATTTGACTGTTCCGATTTACGAATCTGCAGACCTCTGCGGCCTCAGACGCTCCCACATGGCAGACGTGAAGAAACCAGCAGCAGCCACCAGAATGATTGTCGCCCCGGAGGTCAGGTTAAAAAGATAGGAAAGCCACAACCCTGTGATGGTGAACAGACAGCTTAAAATAGAGGACAGCACCATCATGGCCCGCAGTGATCCGGTTAATTTTTCCGCAATGAACGGTGGAATAGTCAGAAGCGCGATCACCAGGATCAGGCCTACCACACGGATGATCATCACCACCGTGAGGGCGACCATAGCCAAAAGCAGGCAATACAGAAAGGTAACCGGAACATTTCTCAGACGGGCAAACTCGTCATCATAGGACATGGCTAGAAAATCGTTATAATAATAGGTGACGATAGCAATAACTACGAGCCCGATTGCGGCCATCTGCCACAGATCCGAAACCGGCACAGCCAGAATACTCCCAAACAGGAAGCTCATCAGATCAACATTGTAGCCCGGCGTGAGGTCAAGCAGGATCACGCCCATCGCCATCCCCACCGCCCAGATCACTCCAACCATCGCATCAACACGGTGCCGGGCATTGAGTGTGACTGCGGCCATGACGCCTGCGGAGAGAAGCGATACTCCTGTGGTTCCGACCGCATACGGCCATCCCATGAAAAAAGACAGTCCGATCCCCCCGTAAGCGGCGTGGGCTATGCCGCCTGCCAGAAAAACAATCCTGTTTACCACGACCAATGTCCCGATTACTCCGCAAACGATGCTCACCAAAACACCGGCCAGCAGGGCGTTACGAACAAACTCCAATTGCAGCGCCTCCCACATATTATTCGTCCTCCCTTTTGTCCGCGTGCACGCTGAGCACCCGGTGTGGGATACCGTGGGCCACCAGGTCCACCGGACAGTGATAAGTCGCATCGAGCATTTCCTGGGTGATCTCGCCTGAATCGTGGTGGTGAAGCTCGCGGTTGACACAAGCCACGGATTTCACCTGTTTAGAAAGGATCATCATGTCGTGGCTTACCGCCACGATGGTAACCGTCCGATTCAACTCCTTCAGAATATCGTAAAACTCCCCACGTCCCTGCGCATCGATGCTGGCCATAGCCTCGTCCAGAAAGAGAACCTCAGGACCCGAGACCAGCGCTCTGGCAATAAACACGCGCTGCAACTGACCACCGGAGAGCTCACCTATCCTCCGGTCCCTGCAACCCCACAACCGCATCTGCTCCAATACTTGCTGCGCGGCCACCTTGTCCTGCCTTGTATGCCAGGACCAACCCCGACTGCTTCTCAAACGACCCATCAGGACAACATCGAGTACGGAGACCGGAAATTCCTTGTTGATATGGACGTTCTGCGGCACATAGCCGATTCGGTCTGAAACCCGGGAAGGGGGCTCGCCGAAAACAGATACCGTTCCCCGAGTGGGCTCGAGCAGACCAAGCATCAGCTTGAGCATGGTCGTTTTCCCGCCGCCGTTGGGACCGATGACAACCAGGAAATCATCCTGAGGCACACGCAGGTTCACCTCCCGGAGAACCGGCTGCCCGTTAAAGGAAAACCACACGTCTTGCATCTGGATGATGGTCTCCGGCATCACTTTCCTTTCATCGCGCGACCGCTCCGAATTTTCGGGCTACTTCGCGCAGATTTCCCGCCCAGTTCTCTGCCAGAGGATCCGTATAAACAATCTGCCCGCCAATCTCCCGGGCCAGAAGCTCGGCGCTTTTCGCGGAGAATTGAGGCTGGACAAATATCACCTTGATTTGGCGCTCCCGGGCATGACCAATGAGCTTCTGGAGCTGAGCCGGTTTGGGATCCTTCCCTTCTATTTCAACGGGAACCTGTACCAATCCATAGGCTTCCGCAAAATAGCCCCATGAGGGGTGGAATACCATGAACTGCCCTCCTTTACGACTGGCAAAAAACGTCTTCAGCTCGGCATCCAGCTCGTCTATCTCTCTCATGAATGAGGCAGTGTTGAATTCATACTTTGCCCGATTGCCCGGATCTATGGCAACGAAGGCATCAAGGATTTGCCTGGCCTGGATTTTCACCAGAGGCGGAGATAACCAAATGTGTGGATCCGGCGAGCCGCCGCCTTGATCGTGCCCCGCCCGGGCATCCACCTTCGATTTTCGCGGATGCTCGCGCCCGTTTTTTTCTTCGTCATGAACGCCTGCCATCGAAATTTTGGTGATGCCATCGTCGGTGTGGACAATGCGCATCTTAGGATTGGCAGCCGCGATTTTTTTCAACCAGACCTTTTCAAAATCGATTCCCACTGCAAAATAGACGGCACTTTTCGACAATTCGGCCATCTGTCGCGGTTTGGGTTCGAAGTTGTGGGGACTGGCACCGGCGGGAACGAGAACAGAAACATCCACAAGATCCCCCCCGATTTTCTGGACAAAATACTTCTGAGGGGAAATGCTCACAAAGGCCTTGGTCACAGCCGCTTCGACCGGCAGAACTAAAAACGCCAGAAGCCCACAAAAGGCCACACCGAAAAACAGCTTCCAGATTTGCTTCATCTTTTCAACCTTTCTCTTTTCGTGTTGGATTATGCAATTAAGTTTTATCTTTATCATATCTATTTTTTTTGCATCAGTCATTTTCTTACTTCTACTAAACTGCGATGCTATCCAAAAAATTACGAGAATTTTCGGAAAATTGAGCAAAATTTTCGGGAGTGATAATCACGGGACGCGCCTTAGGAAACTTTTCCATAAATGCATTTAATCCCTTGGATAATTTTCGGCGACCCGATTTAACCTCCACGGCATAAATCAGCCCCTGATACTTATAAACAAAATCAACTTCTTTTTGCTTCTCGCGCCAATAATACAGATCTCCCGGCAATTGTAAAAGCTGGGTACCCACAGCTGCCTCAAAGATTCGTCCCCGTTTTTCAGGATCGGCTATAACTTGTGGGCCTTCATGCATCGTATATAAAGCAGGACAGGAAACAAGCATCTTAGGGCTTGAGCCACGAGATAAATAATTTTTCGCTGAATATTTTTCCAGCGGATGAATGAGGAATGCACCGGAATAAAGCTCGATATAATATTTGACCAAGTCGGTATTACCTTTCTCCTGAAGCTGCCCCAACAATTTGGTGTAACTTATCTCCTGTGCCGGGTAGCGGCATAAAATCTCAAATGCCTGGCGAAACAGTGCGGGGTTGCCTACTTTATGATTGAGTAGAATATCCTTGCCGACAACCGACTCAATAATAGAATCTTTCAGATAGGCATACCAGCGGTCGAACTCATTTTCATAGGCAACAGCGCCCGGATAGCCACCATATGTCAGGTAGCGATCAAGATCATATTTGAAAGCGCACTTCAGCTCATCGAACGTCCATTGATGCGTTCGTATCAGCTCGAAACGGCCGGCAAGACTTTCTGTAAGACCTTTTTGCAATTGCAAAGAACTTGAACCTAAAATGATCACCCGTAAAGCTTTGGGTGCCCTATCCCATAGGGATTTAACCGTTTCCGACCAGTTTGAAACCTTTTGAATCTCGTCAATTACCAAGAGCGTCTTTTTGCCTGAAAGTAAGGCTTTCTGCCACTGCTCGATTAGCCAAGTACGATCAGTGATCAAAATATCATCGGCATTGGCATAATGGGTGGCATAAGAATATCGGGCCAGAAGTTGCTTTACCCCGGTTGTTTTTCCAACCTGACGCGGGCCTATAAGCACCTGGATAAGTGGCTGACCGGCAGAAATCCGTTGCTCCAATTGCGCCACAAATGATCTTTCATAAAGTTTAGGCATGGATACATTATACACTATTTGCTAGACAAGTCTAGTATTTTTACTAGATTCATCTTGTGAAACTCCGGAGAGGCAATTATCAAAACAGCATAACTTGGACAGGTAGCCGACGGATGCAACTTTTGCGCAGTATTGGTGGTGTAGGATCGGGCAGTGAAAAGTCACACCCCAAGCCACGCCCAGATAAAAAGAGAATTTATTTGGTGCCCCTGGCGTGAGTCGAACACGCGGCCCACAGATTAGGAATCTGTCGCTCTATCCATCTGAGCTACAGGGGCATTAAAAAAGCTGGTACTTTGATGCGGGTGGAGAAATAACATGCTTTGGTTAGGGTGTCAACCATCTAACCGGAGAAAGCCTTTAAGTGAGTTTCCAGCAATCGCTCTTTATCAAAATTAACCAGTTTAAGATTTACTGGTTTCGTTCCCGCAAAAGCGCATTTGGGCACAAGGCCAATCAATTCCGACTCTAAAATTTCCACACCGCGATCTGCGGCCAGCGTCTCTACCTGATCATAAATGGCCTTAAGCGGAGTTTCTTTGCAATTGGTCAGATTAATTGAAACCTGCGCGAGGCCGCGGCTCTTCAGAATAACGCCAATGGCTCGCACATGCTTGAGGCCGCCGCTTTTCTCCCTTATTTGTGAAGCAATTTTTTGAACAAGTCTTAAATCGTCACAGTTGAGATTTATATTATAAGCAACCAGTAGTTCGCGCGCGCCCACAGCCGTCGCGCCCGCTCGCGGATTGAATTTTGGTTTGCCCACATCGGGTGCATCTGCCGAATTGGCCATTTTATCTGAAAGTGCTTCATATCCGCCGTGCCGGACATTTGCCAGTTCACCGCGCTCGGGGATTAACGCCGCCTGGCCATAAAAATAAACGGGTACACCGTAGAGTTCATTGAGCTTACGCCCGAAAGTGTGCGCCAAATCGACGGCGTCTTTCATCTTTGTTTTTCCCAACGGAATGAAGGGCACGACATCAACTGCCCCTAATCGCGGATGAACGCCTGTCTGTTTGCGCATATCAATTAACTCCAGTGCTTTACCTGAAGCTGCCAGCGCGGCATCAAGTACGTCAGCGGGCTCTCCCAAAAAAGTAAAGACACTCCGGTTATGGTCAACATCATTGCTGTAATCAACCAGCCGCACGCCGGGAAAAGATTCAAATACCTTCGCGATAGCGCTAATCTTCTTTTGATTAGCGCCTTCACTAAAATTGGGAACGCATTCAATGATTTTCATTTTTACACCTGATCGATTTTAAACACTTTTAAATACGATGGTATCGTTTTGAGGATCGGCTCTACTGCTCTGAATCCGCTACTGACAATTTCCCCGACAAATTATTTACTCTAAAAGAGCCGAAACGAAATCATTACTTTCAAAAACGCGTAAATCCTCCAATCCCTCACCAACGCCGATATAGCGCACCGGCAGGGCAAGTTCACTGGCAATTCTTATTACAACTCCACCTTTAGCCGTTCCATCGAGCTTAGTCAAGACAATACCGGAAGCGCCTATTTCTTCTTTAAAGATTTTTGCCTGAATAACAGCATTTTGGCCGGTTGTGGCATCAAGAACCAGCAATATCTCGTGAGGCGCACCCGGAAGTTCCTTGCCGATAACTCTCTTTATCTTCTTGAGCTCCTCCATTAAATTAACCCGTGTGTGCAATCTGCCGGCAGTATCGACAATTATAACTCCGCGATAGCCGGCTTTCACTTTTGCCATTGCATCAAAGACAACCGCCGCGGGATCAGCATTTATTTTTTGCCGAATTACCGGAGCCTTCACCCGACTGCCCCAGACTTCCAGTTGCTCTATTGCCGCAGCCCGAAAAGTATCCGCGGCGACAAGCATTATTTCATGGCCGTCACTTTGCAATAAATTGGCCAGCTTCCCGATGGTTGTTGTCTTGCCACTGCCATTGACCCCGATTGCCATGATGACAAATGGCTGCCCTTGGGTAATTGTCATAGGCATTTGAATTTGCTTCAGTATGCCAACCATTCGCTCCTGCATGATCTTCTTAATTTCAGCGGCATTCTGAAGCTCGTTACGGCTCATTCTTTCTTTAACATCATTGATCAAATCGTGAGCAAATTGCGGCCCCATATCCGCTGTAATCAGCAGCTCTTCCAGCTCTTCAAAAAGTTCTTTGTCTAAATTTTTTTTACCGAAAACAAGATTATCCAGATTTTTTGTCAGGGCAGCACGGGTTTTAGTAAGCCCTGTCTTTAGTTTGTCCAAAAAGCTATTATTTACCATGAAAATACCTTCTATCTATTTGTCTATTCATAACGATTATTTTTGCAGAAGTAAAGGGATGGATTAATTAAGATTTACAGAAACTAAAGACGAGATGCCCTGTTTTTGCATGGTTACTCCAAAGAGTGTATCGGCAACTTCCATGGTGCTCTTATTGTGCGTAATCATGACAACCTGAGATTTCTCGGCAACATCCTTAATCAGGCGATTGAAGAGATTGGTATTGGCATCATCGAGCGCGGCATCAACTTCATCAAGAATCAGGAATGGCGAAGGACGATACATCAGGATGGCAAATATCAGGGCGATTGCAGCCAGTGACTTTTCGCCACCGGAAAGCAAACTGACACTCTGCGCTCTTTTGCCGGGAATTTGAATATCAATATCCACGCCGGTTTCGAGCAGATCATTTTCATCGGTGAGTTGCAGCTCTCCTCTGCCACCCGGGAAAACATGAGTGAATACTTCCTTAAAGCACTCGTTTACCGCCGCAAATGTTTCGGCAAATCTTGTGCGGGAAATTTTATTAATACGCGTGATTGTCCGCTGCAATGAAGCAAGCGACGCGTTCAAATCGGTTAGCTGCTCGGTTAAGAATTGATGTCGTTTATCGAGCTCTTCATATTCATTGAGGGCAAGTAAATTCACATCGCCGAAACTATCAATTGCCTGCTTATCTTTCGCCAAAAGTCCGCTTAATTCTTCGATTTTCTCGTCATCGAGCTTGGCAGCAGCAGAGACAGCACTATCGAGGTCAATGTTGTGCTTTTCTACAACTGCTCTTTTCAGGTTATCGCTATTTAAGATTGCTTCCCTGTATTGAATTTCCAACTCGGTTATTTCATGCCGTAATTCATCGAGTTTCTTTTTCACATCCCTTATTTCATTTTCCTGTGCTTTCAGCTGACCATCTTCCTGGTTCTGCTTGGCTTTAACCTCCGTTAACGCAGTCTCACATTTAGCACAATCCTGGTAGAGTTGCTGCAAAAATGTCTTTTCGGTTTCAATCGTCAAAGCCAGCTCAGCAAGCTGCTTTTCGCAAGCAGCAATTTCTTCGACTTTAACCTTAACTTCATTTTCAATGAGGCTGCTGTCGTTTTGCAGACGTGAAATTGTGCGCAGGTCAGCTTCTTTTTTCTCTGCAAGAGCAGCCAGAAGGACTTTTTTACCTGTTAATTGGCGTTCCTGCTCATCAATTGAGTTTCTCGATTGGTCCCTCTGCGCGTTAAGTACAGAAATATCCGCGTTGAGTACTTTCTCATCTTCCTCTTTTTGCAAAACGTCTATCCGGATTTTGCCCAGTCTATCCTGAGCTTCCGCTTCTTCCGTCTTTATGTTTTGCCGGTTGAATTCCAGAACTGTTATTCTTTGCTTTAATCTGCCGGCTTCATCTTCAAAACGTTCCAGATCTTTTTTCCTGCCGTTAATGTCAATTTCCAGTTTGTGGCTTCGATTCTTTATCTGGCTTAGCTCTTCATCCCAGCCGGAAATTGCCGAGACAAGTTTTTTCTTTCGACTTTGCTGATCTTCCAATTCAGAAGACAGGGCGGTTACCTCGCCTCCCAGTTCCACAATCTCTCTTTTAGTGGCAAGCAAACTCTTTTCTACTGCCGATCCGCTGCCGCCGGTCAATACGCCATGCGGACTGATAATATCGCCTTCCCGGGTAACAAAAGTTCCCCGAAAACCATTTTGCTTCCAAAGCGTGATGCCGGTTTCAATTGTCGGAGTTAATAAAACATCACCTAAAAGACAATCGGCAATTTGTCGAAAATCTTCTTTGACCACTACTTTCTGCAGTAATGGTTCCGCGTCCTGCAGATGCCCGGCGCTGTATGTTTCGGCATAATTTCCACGCAATTCAAAAGGAACAAAGCTGCCTCTGCCCAACTGGAAGTTCTTCAAATAGTCAATTGCGCGCACGCCTTCTTCCTGATTTTTGACGACGACATATTGCAGTTTGTCACCCAAAACCGCTTCCACGGCGGCCTCATACTCGCGAGGAACATTGATATGGTCAGCAACAACGCCGTAGAATTTGTCCGGACCTTCCTGCGTTTCAATAACCTTCTTCACACCTTCATTGGACCATTTATAAGCTTCCTGAAATTCCGCAAGCGATTGCATGCGCGATGATTTGCTGCCGGACTCTTCTTTAATTTGCGTGATTCTTTCTTCGATCAACTGCAAGTCTGTTTTGGCCTGCTCAAATTCAGCGGTAATTGCTTCCCTTTTTTCCAAAAGATCGGCCAGCTCTTCAGCTTCTGCTGCCTGTCCTTCATTTAATGTCTGCAATTTGGAAGTGAGTTCCGTCAGCCTCTTTTTGTCTTCTTCAATTTCGTAATTTTCTCTTTCCTCGCGTTTCTTTAAATCCTCAATGCTTTTGGCCAGACTGGAAATCAAGTTGCTTAACCTTGCCTTTTCATTCATAACATCCATGTAATGGATTCTCTTTTCTTCCAATTGGCCGTTTATTTCTTTGTCGGCAACAAGCAACGCCTGAACCTTTTGCCCGCCTTCTTCAAGTTCGTCCTTAAGCGCGGAGGTCTTACTATAGGCTTCCGTGGCATTTTTTTGCAGGGTTTCAACTTCAACAATTAAATCCGATTTTTTCGCCTGTATCGAATCAATTTCCGCCAGATTCTTTTGCTTGCGCTCGGCTGAATCAGTCATCTGGCGACCGGAAAACTCAATATTATTTTCTTTGATATTAATGGAATTCTTAACTTCATAGAGCTCCTGATGACTTTTGCTGATTAGTTCATCATTCTCCATGAGCTTCGCTTTCATCTCCTCCATCGCCGATTCTTTAGCCTCTAGATTTGCCCGCACGCCGTCCTCACGCTCTTGCATTGCAGAGCGATTTGCTTGCAGCGATGTTCCTTTTTCTTTAAGCTCATTGTAGCCATCGAGAGCTAGAGTCAATTCCGTTTCTCTCATGCGCTGCTTTATTTCTTTGTACTGCTCGGCACGCTTGGCTTGTCTGGAAATGGCGTTAAGCTGCGATTTTACCTCTTTGTTGATGTCATTGAGGCGCAGAATATTCTGCTTGGTTGCTTCCATCTTGCGGACAGCAGCATCCTTGCGGCTTTTGTATTTGGAAACACCGGCGGCATCCTCAATGAATAACCGTCGGTCTTCGGGCTTGGCTTCGACAAGATTTGCTACTGATCCCTGCTCGACAAGTGAGTAAGTGCGGGCTCCAACACCCGTACCCATGAAAAATTCTTTAACATCCAAAAGGCGGCAGGGAACGCGATTTATGTAATATTCGCTATCACCATCTCGTATAACTTTACGGGATACCGATACTTCCGCAAGTTCCACGTAATTTCCGGGAAAGCTTCTATCATCTCCTTCCAGCGTCATGGTGACATCGGCCATGCTCACCGCTGCCGCGTCCTGACTGCCGTTAAAAACAACGTCATCCATTTTCTTGCCACGCAGAGCCTTAACCCTCTGTTCACCCATTACCCAGCGTATGGCATCCACAACATTAGATTTACCACAACCGTTCGGTCCGACAATAGCCGTAACGCCTTCAGAAAAATCAAGGACGACCTTGTCGCGGAACGATTTGAAACCGGATATTTCCAATCTCTTTAATTTCATAAGTGTTTTTAACGCCTGCGTTTAAATTTGCAGAATCCTAACAAAAGAACTTTCCTTTGTAAAGAAGAAATATACAAAAAATACAACAAAATGTATAAAAGAAAGAATCACACCACAATATATAGTGATTTGATCTTTTTTGACTTTTCCCTATTAACCGCGATTTCGTTAATCACGTTGTTTAGACTTTTTTTACGCTAAATCAGATTCCAGGCAGTGTAAAAGCCATCACGCACGGCTTGGGCGATACGGCCGATCTTACGGGCATCGCCAATGGTATAAAGCCTGGCAAAGTGCGGCCCCAGTTCTTTCGCGAGTTTATCGTTGCTGCGCACGCCTACGGAGAGGACAACATAATCGGCCTTCTCTTCTCTGAACTGGCCGTTGGTGGTACTTTCAAGGATAATACCATCGATGGTGATCTTGACCAGTTTATGGCTGGTAATGAAATCGGCATGGTACGACTTGAGCCGCGGGAGAACGTCGTCCAAGTGCTGGGAATGCGCGTCTGGACCGATCTTATCCATCATCTCTACGATAAGAATGCGGTTGCCGTCCTCGGCTAATTTTTCCGCGGTTTCGAGGCCGGTCATCCCCGAACCAATGATGGCTACCCTTTTCCCTGTAAGTTTGACGGTACCGTCTAGTATCTCGGTAACCGTGCAAACGTTTGGTTGCTTGACACCCTCGATGGGCGGGGTGATGGCGTTGCCACCCGTTGCCACAATGATGGCGTAGGGATTAAGAGCCTTAATGGATGCAAGCGTTGCTTCGGTATTGAACCTGACCTCGGCGCCGTTTTTCACGGCTGCATGATACAAGTCGGTGAAGCACCAATTGATCTTTTCTTTTTTGGGAGGCTTGTTGGCCAACTGTAGTTGACCGCCCACAAAGGCATTCTTTTCAAAGAGAATTGGTTGAAAGCCGCGTAAGCCGGAAATCTCGGCTGCCGAAAGTCCGGCAGGCCCTGCTCCGATGATCGCGACCACTCTGCCGGCACCGTTTTTCAGAGGTTGGGCAGTCTCTCGTTCTCGACCAACGCGAGGATTGACGGCGCATTCGAGCGGCTCGCCCTTCGCAGCATTGGTCAGAAATGATTCAAAGCACCACAGGCAGCTGATGCAGCGCTTAATGTCCTGCTCACAATCCTCACTGACCTTTCTGGACCAGGCCGGATCAGCCAGGTGCGGGCGTCCCAGGCAAACAAAATCCTGGTATCCTTCGCGCAGCTGGGCCTCAGCCTGTTCAGGACTGCGGATAACGTTTGCGGCAAGGACGGGAATATTGACCTGGTCTTTAACGGCTTTGGCCAGATCTTTGCGCCATCCCGGTTCGTAAGAGATGGGCTCAAGCCAGTAGTTCATGGTTTCGTAATTGGCTGAGGAGACATCAATTGCGTCAACACCGGCTTGTTCCAGGCGCTTGGCAATTTCCACACCTTGTGCAAGTTCAATGCCCTGTCCAGGCTTACCGATGCAGCGGTAGTATTCGTCCACAGCCAGACGTACGATTATTGGAAAATCCTGCCCGCACTGGTTGCGGATGCCACTGATGATTTCCAAAAGAAAGCGCATGCGGTTTTCAAGTGACCCGCCATAATCGTCTGTGCGCCGGTTGGTATGGGGGCTGAGAAACTGCTGGATGAGATAGCCGTGAGCGGCGTGCAATTCGACGCCGTCGCCTGCTGCAAGCTGAACGCGGCGGGCGGCTGAAATAAAGTTCTTAATCAGGCCTTTGACTTCCCGTTTTGAGAGAGCACGGGTTTTCTGCCTGGAATATTCGCAGGCCACGGCTGATGGCGCAACTACAGATGGAACAAGCCCTGTTCGGGCAAGCTTCTGAAATGTTGGTACCAACTTGAAGAATAACTTCCAAAAGCCGGGCCAGATGCTGCCGATCAGTACCCTCAATGGCCAGGGACCGATCATGAGCGAATTGCTTTGGCGACCGGGATGATGCAACTGGCAAAAAACTTTGGTGCCGTGGGTATGCAGGCGCTCAACCATACGGGCAAAAGGTTTGATGTGGCGGTCGCTTGTCATGGACAATTGGCGAGGCAGACCTGCACCGTGGTGCTCATTAACGCGCGTGATGCCTGTAATCAGCAACCCCAATCCGTTTTTCGCCCTGCATTCATAATAGTCGATGAGTTGCTCCGAGGGTGTACCGTCAAAATTGGCCATGCCCACTTCCAGGGGAGGCAAAACCACTCGGTTTCGCAAGGTCACTTTGCCGATCCGTCCTTCTGAAAACAAATGTTTGTACTGCATATGTTCTTCTTTCTGCCCGCAAAAAACAAGCAACATCCTGTAGGCGGATCTTTATCCTTGTTTTTCAAGATAATATAGACACGTTTGTTTGATTTGAATAATTAAGGAGTGCCCGTAGTTTATGGGCACTCCTTGTTGTTTGCTGACAATCAGGCAGTCGGCATGGTGGTAAATACTCCTCTTGGATCCACCTCTGTCCTGAGAAGCTTCAGTATGTCTTCCGGGATTACATCTGTCTGAGGTATCTCTCCCTCTGGCTTGAGTAACTCAAATCCGGTGAACTGCTGAGTAAAGTCAAATGTCCATCCGGGCAACAATGATTTTACTCTCATGCGCTTTGTTACCGGTTCAAAGTCGAACTCGCCGCATTGTGATATTACCATTGAAGGCCCCTTGCCAATCAGGCCGGCCTCTTTGCGAGTTTCCCCTCCCCTAAGATGGCCGACTGAAGTCATAAAATCAACGTTTTTGACGAACTTGTCCGGTGTCTGTACGCCAACAAGGATCATGTTCTCGGAGAGTGATGCAAGATCGTTATTGCCGCCTGAACCGGTCATGCGGACTTTGGGGTGCAGCAGGTCGGTACCGATCTGGTGAGTATTTACATTGCCGTACATGTCTACCTGGGCAAAACCTAAAAAGCCCATGTCAATATAGCCATTGTAGCACTGGGCAAATGAATAGGCCATTTCCATTACTGCCGGGGCTTTACGCCACGTGAACGGGCAGCCCACAGACCAGGGCATATCCCCTTCTATAGGATCCTGACCGCCTGATTCATAGACCATGGTAATGTCAGGTGCATGAGTCCTCTTTGCCAGGATTGCCGCAACCATGGGTATTCCGGTGCCGATATAGACGATTTTATGATTGTGGATCTGCTTTGCAATAATGTATGCGAGCAGCTCCAGTGGGTTTGCAGGTGCGTTTAAGTCTTTCATGGTGTCCTCCCTTATCAATAATAAAGACCGGAATCATGTGTCAGGGTAAATTCTTCGTATGAAAAGTCAATGTCTTCGTGATCGCCCTCGGCCGCTTTGGTCTGAATTCTCGCTTCTGCGATCCACTTTGCTCCGCCCAGTTTGTCCACAAACTCGAACTGGTCCTTACAACCGAAAACCCATTCATCAAAAAATATCTTGAAATTTTCGTTGCTGGAACACCCAAATCTGAGCATTTTTTCCCACCATTGGCGGGACCAGTAGTAGTAACCGGGCATATTTCCGGGAACTGCTCCGAAAGGCAGTTCCACTACGGCGTCAGCATAAAAGAAAGGGATGACTGTTCCCTTTCTATTGCGGATTTCGGATTCAGGTACGATCTCTTCGGCAGTGATAATTAGCTTACGTGCAGCTGCAGCTGTGGCCACGTCATTAACAGTAGGGCCATAGATGTACGCATTACCGTATTTGTCTGCAACCTGGCAGTGAATAATTGAGACATCCGGATACAGCGCAGGGACGAAAAGAACCGGATCGGGATCGGATCTCATGGGATTTTGCACTACCTTTGTGTAGGGATTATATTTGATGATATCTGAGCCAAGCATCTGTTTGCTGAAGATACCGGGTGCACCGAGCTGAGCCGCCTTGAGCCCCAGCGCAACACCACCATGACTCCATTCTGAAAGGATCTTTACCCTGCCTTCCCTGAGCATACGATCATAATTGCGGTCAATACCACGCATTTCTGCTCCAACGTATGAGTTGTGTGAGTAATCGACGTTGTTGTTGAAGATCATGAAGCTGTGGTTGGTGTTCGGTGCTCCTATGCACTGCAGGTTTTTCTTACCCTGGCGCATTATCTCCCAATAGGCCTGGTGTGGCGTCCTGACATAGGCAAAGCCCGCATCCGTTATGACGTCGCCATCAGCCACAAAGGTTGAAATCGCATCTTTGAGAGACATCCGCTTATCAACTTTTGCGTGTTCCTTCTTGAGGTGGGCCTCCCTTGCTGATTCGAAGTCCACTAGTCTGTCGAGGATGCTTGTGTCTTCAATCTTGAGATTATTTACTGCTTCTTGGTTATACTGAAATGAACTCATGTACTTTAACCTCCTTTTTTTCTCCTATCTTTAATAGCCAAAGCAAAACTTTGCTATGTGACTTCGTAGCTGATAATATACAGTTACTAAAAGTAATGCTTTGATTTTTCGACTAAATGTAATGGGGAGAAACCGGAGATACAATATCTTTTTGCATATTCGAGTTAATCAGACCACACTATGATGCTCAATCCTTGTTGCAAGAATTCACCAAATTTAAAAACATTACTTGTTCGTTTTTCATCTATAATAGTTTGGTTCTTATGTCAAGTCAGTTAGGATGCAAAATGCGAACTGCGGCGCTATCTGCCGACAGGCTTTAATCTCTGCTGGTCTTATTCCACGCAGCTTGTTTCGGGGAAGTTCCTTTGTCTTTAACGGCAATTATAATGTAAACTAGGGATATTTTGGCTAATCAGATACTGATGGCTACTTGAAAGCAAGCATTTTCAGCAAGGTTGACGTTTTACTGATATTAGAAAGGCATTGTTAGCCAAAGGCACTTACAACTAAATGTTTTCAATTCTAAATTGAAGTGGAGTTTACTTTTCGAAAGAGAGTAACAAACCCGTAGAAAAATTTCGAGATACAGTAACAATGAATGATGAGAACCAGCAAGAGTTTCCTGCTGCGGATTTATTTGAGAAAATCAATAAGTTCCACTTCAAAAATCAAAGTTTTATTAGGTGGAATTGGTCCCATACCCTTATCGCCATAACCCAGACCAGGTGGTACGATAAGAATACGTTTTTCTCCCTTTTTCATTGAAAGAAAAACCTCATCCCAACCTTTGATTACTTCACCTCTCCCGACCATAAACAGGAATGGTTTTCCCCGATCAACAGAGCTGTCAAACTTAGTTCCATCAAGTAACCTACCGGTATAATGAGCCTCTACGAGCGCTCCGCTAGTCGGTGTTGCACCATTTCCTTTCTTCAAGATAATATACATCAGGCCTGATGAAGTACGAATCGCATTTGCGTATTTTTCTTTGATTAAAGCCTCTTCACTGGCAACCTTCTCTTGCTCTCCTTTGGTCACATTTTCTGTAGCCAGAGTCTTTTCAGAGGCCAGACTCTCGCCTGCAATAAAAAAGCTGAATAACGTAATTAATAATATACACGTAAAAAATCTCATCTGGTTCATGTGGTTTCTCCTGGAAACACAAGTTTGTGTGCCATGCTCAATGATTATACCTATATTTAGGTTGACGGTTGTTGTCTGAGTTTTCCACCGGTGTCACATTTTTTCGGCTATTCACCAGTTTGCCCAGCAACTCATATAACAAAGAATTCATATCACAGTTGTTGAGGAAAAAATATCAATGCTTTGGATTGAAGTCCAGCAATTTCTTCAAGGTTGCCGGTGTGTGGATATCAGGAAGTTGTTAATCACATGGATTAAACCTCCGCTGCGAGGCTGTGTCGCAATTGTTTTTGTCCTTGCGAACGTGCGATTGTAGGACGCTTGACCTTTAGGTTAGACCCGGCCTACATTACATTCCATCCATTAAAGATTACCACACAGTCTCTGCGCGGGATAAGTGAGTCTAACAAATTTCAGTTCACTGCGTTTCTGAAATTCGAGTCTCACTAAATAATACCTTCCAATTCTGTTCCGCATTTCAAACATTTATTACCATTAAGATTAGTGCCGAAGACATTAAAACCATGGCGCTCAATTACGCGATGACGACAATTTGAACAATAAGTATTCTCGCCCTCGTCTCCCGGAACATTGCCGCTATAGACATACTTCAGGCCTTGCTTTTTCCCTATTTCCGCAGCCCGATGCAATGAGCTCAGCGGGGTTACCGGTACACCGCGCATTTTAAATTGTGGATGAAAACGGCTGATATGCCAGGGAGTTTCTACCCCCAAACTAGCAATAAACTGTGCTATAGTTTGAAGTTCCTGATCACTGTCGTTGAGGCCGGGAATAAGCAAGGTGGTTATTTCCAGCCAGATTCCCATTTGCTTCATTTTTGCAAGTGTTTCCAAAACCGGTCCTAGCCTTGCCCCGCACTGCTTTTGATAAAAATCATCTCTCATAGATTTCAAATCCACATTGGCCGCGGCCAAATACGGCGCAATTGTTTCCATTGCCTCTTTTGTCATAAAGCCATTAGTGACAAATACATTTTTTAAGCCTTCTTTACTGGCAAGAATTGCTGTTTCATAAGCCAATTCAAAATAAACCGTAGGCTCGGTATAGGTATAAGCAATTGTTTTTGATCCACTATTTTTAGCCCGTCCCACTATTTCCGCACAGGAAATATCCTCCCCCATGATCATAAGAGTGGAACGCGGCATTTGCGAAATTTCATGATTTTGACAAAACTCACAACTGAAATTACAGCCGACGGCAGCTATCGAATATGATCGGGAAGCAGGATAGACATGGAAAAAAGGTTTTTTTTCTATAGGATCAATGTTCTCGGCAATCAGCGTGCCATAAACAAGTGAATAAAAAACCCCACCCTTGTTTTCCCGAACACCGCAAATGCCCCGCCTGCCCGGATTGATGGTGCATCGATGCGCACATAAGTTGCAATGCACGATCTGATCCGCAAGCTTATCATAGAGCATTGCCTCACTGATCATTTACTTAGCTCCTTTAACATTCCACGAATTGCTTCTGGAGCAGCCCTCCGGGATTCAGATTGAAGCTTATATGATTCCATAATAGGACTTTGTACTGTCCGATAAGTGTATTTTACAGGAAATATCAAACCGGCAAAAGCACCAAAGGGATTTTTCCGAAGTGGGAAGAGTTCATCGAGTTCGCTAAAAATGCCATAAATACCAGCGGGGAAATAGATGACACTCCCCCGCGAAATGTAAGGTGAGCCAATCAGAGCATTCACCATTGATTTAATTTCTTCATGGCTGAAAAATCTGATATTGGAATTAAGAGAAAGGCCAAAAAGCTCCTTCAAGCTTTGCTGAGTACCGGCAAGGCAGTAGTTATTCAAGAACCCGATAAAAACACGGCCACGGCAAACTCGGATAGCTTCCGCCAAAGCCCTTTGAGGATTAGCGGAAAACTCCAGAGACGTAATCAAGGTTACAATATCAAACTCGTTGTCAGAAAACGGGAGGTCATCAGCTTTGCCTGTGATCAATTCCGTACCTGCCCCAAGCTTATCGCGCGCAATTTTGAGCATTTCAGCGGAAGAATCAATACCTGTCACAGCACATCCTTTTCCCCGGAAAGGCTGCAAATAATTACCTGTACCACAATCAACACCGAGTACTCTTTCCCCGGTGCGGGGAGCTACTAAATCTAGAATCAGCTCTTTTTGCCTGGAAAAAATGTAGCGACCGTAAACTGTTTCCAGGCGCTTATCCGATAATGCAGCTTCTTTTTGATCTATATCCATTTTGCCGCTTCCTTGATGATGATGGCAAACTATACCTTATTTCTTCAAAAAAGTATCTGCTTGATTAATGCTTTCATACCCTTTCGATTTCAAAGGATAACGAGGCGGTAATGAGGCTCCAATTTCAAAAACGAAGTGCATTGAAATTAGCAAGCCGAATTATCCTGCACTAGCTGCGGCAAGAAGGAGGTACCGGAAGCGTATTTTACACGCGTGACCTTCAGGTTATACGCTGAGGAAACCGACGACGAAGCCAACAAAGTTAGCCAAAGAAAGCGAAGGGGTATCAACCGCCAATTTCAGACATATCTCTATGACATTTCTTAAGATGCCGATCAGAACAATCCAGGTCATGATGCTTTGGCTTTAATAATATTGCTTCGCGAATAAGACTTTCCAAGACGGCATCGCTGCAATTCTCCGAGAGTTCTTTTTTCAGATCAATCTCCTCCTCTTTAAGCAAGCATGCCCGCAATCTGCCATCAGCAGTCAGGCGTAGACGATTGCAGGTCGAGCAAAAATGACTGCTTACAGGATTAATAAAACCAAGTTCTCCCAGCCCTCCTTTAATCCTGAAGATTGTCGCAGGACCGGCTGATTTGCTTTCTTTCACCTTTAATTGCTCCAACTCATATTTGGCGCTGATCTTCTGTATTAACTGACTCATGGGCAAATAGTCTTCACCATAACCATTAGACTGCCCCATGGGCATTAGCTCAATAAATCGCACTTGAAATGGCTTATCCACAGCTAATTTTGCAAAGTCCAGCACTTCATCATCATTGAACCCTTTGATGGCAACAGCGTTAATTTTTATCGGGGAAAAGCCGATTTGTTCTGCTTTGGCAATTCCCCGTAAAACTGCATCCAAGCTTCCACCGTTGGTTATTTGAAAATATTTTTCTTTGTTGAGCGAATCGAGGCTGATGTTGATACGGTGTATACCTGCATCAAAAATGTCCTGCGCATATTGCTCCAAAAGAATGCCGTTAGTTGTCAGACTGATGTCCTGCAAGCCGTTAATATTTTTAAGCGCGGCGATAAACTCAATAAATCCTCTTCGCACCAAAGGCTCGCCACCTGTTATTCTAACTTTTATCAATCCCAGCTTTACGGCTATGGAAACTATGCGAATTATCTCTTCATACCGAAGAATATCAGCATGTCCTTTCAGGGATATTCCTTCTTTGGGACGGCAATAATTGCAGTGCAAATTGCATCTATCTGTTATAGAAACACGCAGGTAATTAATTTCGCGATCAAATTTATCGAACATTATTTATTTAATTTACCTTTCTTACTATTGTTTAAATGTAAATTATGAAATAGCATAATAAAAGTGACAATACAACTTGGACGGCCACTCGTAAATGTTTCTTGACAGGGTTCATATTCTCTATTAAATAAAATCAAAACAATTTTATCGCATGTTATTTTTGAAAAAGATCTCGTCAGTACACAACATAAATCTGGAGTTATAATGGACAAGATACCTATTACCAAAAATGGATTTGAAAAGTTGAAGAAGGATTTAGAGACATTGAAAAACATTTCAATTCCTGAGAATGTCCGCGATATTGAAATTGCCCGCGCGCACGGAGATCTTTCTGAAAATGCCGAATATACCGCAGCCAAGGAGAGACAATCGTATCTCTATGGTAAAGTTCAAGAATTGGAAAATAATCTCGCGCTGTCAAATATTATTGAACTAAAGGGAATAACTAGCGACAAGGTAGTTTTCGGCTGCTTTGTTACACTAACCGATACAGATAACGGCGAAGAAATTAAATATCAGCTGGTAGGCCCTTTGGAATCGGATATTAATAAAAATACCATCTCCGTAACATCTCCTATAGGCAGAGCATTGATTGGAAATGGCATCGGCGCTGAAATAATTGTTAAAACACCAGGTGGCACACGGAATTTTGAAATAATTGATATTTCCGCCTAGAAAAATATTATCCGCTATTTTTCAGCGACACTTATGCGGGCTATGGAGCGAAGCAGTGCCAGCTGGACTTCTTTATATTCATTGTCTTCCTTGGCTAACTGAGCCAAACGTGCCTCAGCGCCTTCCTTAGCCTTACGCGCCCTATCTTTATCAATACTATCTGATCTTTCGGCAGTTTCGATTAAAATGGTAACTTTATTAGAGGTTACTTCCCCGTATCCGGTATTAACCGCGTAATAAGTCTTTTTACCATCTCTGGTAAAATTCAACTCACCAATTTCGATTGAGCTCAAAAGCGCTTCGTGACCACGCAGAACACCAAATTCACCTTCCGTCCCCGGAATGGTTACCTCTTCCACGTTACCGGAGAATGCCATTTTCTCCGGTGTCACAATTTCGAGCAATAATTCATCTGACATTTACTTCCTCACTTATTGGGTAAGTACTCTTGCCTTTTCCACCGCTTCTTCGATACCACCCACCATAAAGAATGACTGTTCGGGCAAATCATCATGTTTGCCCTCTAATATTTCCTTGAACCCTCTCACTGTATCGGCAACGGACACAAATTTTCCTTCTGTGCCTGTGAACTGAGCAGCCACGAAAAACGGCTGTGACAGGAATCTTTGTATTTTTCTTGCCCTGCTTACGGTTAACTTATCAGCTTCAGATAGTTCATCCATACCTAAAATAGCGATGATATCCTGCAGGTCTCTGTATTTCTGAAGGGTAACTTGTACTTGTCTTGCAACCTGATAATGCTCCTGTCCCAAAACGTTGGGATCAAGAATGCGCGAAGTTGAATCCAATGGATCAACCGCTGGATAAATACCAAGTTCTGCGATGGGGCGTGACAAAACGACTGTTCCATCGAGATGCGCAAAAGTTGTCGCGGGCGCAGGGTCAGTCAAATCATCCGCCGGCACGTAAACACATTGCACAGCAGTAATGGATCCTTTTGTTGTAGAGGTGATGCGTTCCTGCAATTCGCCCAGATCTGTTGCCAGCGTGGGCTGATAACCAACCGCTGAAGGCATACGTCCAAGCAATGCGGAAACTTCCGAACCTGCCTGGGTAAAACGGAAAATATTATCGACAAATAAAAGCACGTCCTGACCTTCAACATCACGGAAGTACTCTGCCGCTGCAAGCCCTGTAAGCGCCACTCTTGCTCTGGCTCCGGGCGGTTCTGTCATCTGACCATAAATCAATGCTGCCTGCTTGATAACGCCCGAATCCAGCATTTCACGATAAAGATCGTTCCCTTCACGTGTTCTTTCACCAACACCGGCAAAAACCGAAATTCCGCCATGGTGCAATGCAATATTATGAATCATTTCCATCATAACAACTGTCTTGCCAACACCGGCTCCACCGAACATGCCCATTTTACCGCCACGGGGAAAAGGAACCAGAAGATCAATAACTTTAACGCCTGTTTCCAAAACATGGACTGATGTATCCTGCTCCAAAAATGTTGGTGATAGACGATGGATGGGCATCATGTGTTCTGCATTTACTGGCCCTAGACCATCCACGGGACGCCCGACAACATTGAGGATTCTCCCCAAACAGGCTTTACCGACCGGCACCATTATGGGGTTACCGGTATCTTTAGCTGTCATGCCACGTACAAGACCATCGGTAATGTCCATAGCGATGCAGCGCACAACATTGTCTCCCAAATGCAGAGCGACTTCAACAATCAAGTTGTCCTGCTGATCATTGATAGCAGGGTTGGTTATGGAGATGGCATTAAGAATACTGGGTAATTTCCCCTCTTCAAAAGCCACGTCAACAACCGGTCCGATAACTTGAACTATTTTTCCTATATTCATAACTATCTCCTTACCAATAGTCTTATTACATTTTTTATTTGCAGAAAATACTGCAATGATTTTATCCCTTCGACAGAGCTTCCGTACCACCAACAATATCCATCAGTTCCGCCGTAATCGCCGCTTGTCTTGCTTTGTTCATTTTAAGGGTCAATGTCCTGATTAAATCTTCACAATTACTGGTTGCATTATCCATTGCCGCCATGCGCGCTCCATTTTCTCCCGCTGACGTCTCCAAAAGCGCACGGTATATCAGAACATGCACATACATTGGTAAAAGCCGTTGCAACAATACTTCGTCCGATGGTTCATAAACATAATCAATGTTTTTTTCGGCATCAATCCCGACGTTTTGCCCAATGGAAGGCAACGGAAATAATCTAACTACTGTTGGACGCTGTACGGCAACACTGACAAATTGATTATAAATTAAATAAAGCTCGTCGTACTCTTCGGCTATAAACGGCGCAATTACATCGTTGGAAATGGCAACAGCGAGCGTCATATCAAACTTATTTAAAGTATCAACCCGTTGATGAACAATATTGGCTTTTCTGCGGAAATAATCTCTGCCTTTACGGCCAACACTAACCATGTCAACCTCTTTGCCTTCGCTGCTTTTATCTCTCAGAAACCTTTCTGTTGCTTTAATCAGGTTTGTATTAAACCCGCCGCAAAGACCGCGATCGGAAGTCATGCAAATCACTCTGATCTTTTTAGGTTCACGAACAGACAGAAGCGGATGAGATATACTCTCCACGCGCAAAGCCAAGCTATTGAGCACATCCATAAACTTGCTGGCATAGGGACGGAAATTTTGCATCTTTAATTGTGATGCCTTGAATTTAGAAGCGGCGACCATGTTCATGGCACGAGTAATCTGCTTCGTTTTATGAACGGCGCCAACTTTTCTTTTAATATCTTTAACCGAGGCCACTAAAAAATCTCCTCAACTGACTATTTTTTACTTACTCCGCAACAAATACAGAATCAAATTCCGTCATGACGTCCTTCATCTTCTTTTCTAAATCCGGAGAAATAATTTTTTTGTCATCAATTTCTTTCATTATATCCTGATGCTTACTCTGCACAAAACTCAGAAGCTGTTCTTCGTATATGCGCACTTTTTCCACATCATATTTATCAATAAATCCTCTTGTCCCAGCAAACAGCACCACTATTTCCTGCGCCAGAGACATCGGCATAAACTGCGGTTGTTTTAATAATTCCACCAGACGCACTCCGCGATTCAACTGTGCCTGAGTAGATTTGTCCAAATCGCTGCCAAATTGAGCAAACGCGGCAAGCTCACGATATTGAGCAAGATCAAGTTTCAAAGTTCCGGCAACCTGCTTCATCGCCTTTACTTGCGCGGCGCCACCGACGCGGGAAACCGACAAACCAACATTAATTGCCGGACGAATACCGGAGAAAAATAAGCTTGGCTCCAGATAAACCTGGCCGTCAGTAATAGAAATAACATTTGTCGGAATATAAGCGGAAACGTCACCGGCCTGCGTTTCGATAACCGGCAGAGCTGTAAGTGATCCACCGCCAAGTTCTTTGCTGACGCGTGCCGCACGTTCAAGCAATCGGGAATGGTTATAAAAAATATCACCGGGGAAAGCTTCACGCCCGGGAGGGCGACGCAGCAGCAGCGAAATCTGACGGTAGGCAACAGCTTGTTTGGAAAGATCATCATAAATAATCAACGCGTCCTGACTGCGGTCACGGAAATACTCACCGATGCTGCAACCGGCATAAGCGGCAATGTATTGAAGCGTGGCAGGGTCACTGGCGCAACCGGCGACAACGCAAGTATATGATAAGGCGTCATGCTGTTTTAGTTTTTCCACAACCTGTGCCACTGTAGATTTTTTCTGCCCGATGGCTACATATATACACTTAACACCGGTATCTTTCTGTCGAATAATGGCATCAACACAAATTGCGGTTTTACCTATCTGGCGATCGCCGATAATCAATTCGCGCTGTCCACGGCCAATCGGCGTCATAGCGTCAATGGATTTAAGTCCTGTGTACATCGGCTCATTAACCGGCTGACGCTCGATAACGCCAGGAGCGATCATTTCGATACGGCGATACTCAGTAGTTTCAATCGGACCTTTGCCATCCAGGGGTTTACCCGTCGCGTCAATGATGCGACCAAGCAATCCCTCACCTACGGGAACCTGTGCAATTTTACCGGTTCTTTTAACAATGTCGCCTTCTTTAATGTGAGTAACTTCACCTAAAACCGCGACACCGACGTTGTCGGCTTCTAAATTGAGAACCATTCCCAAAATGCCGCCAGGAAATTCCAAAAGTTCCATGGCCATTGCATTTTGCACTCCGTAAACTCTGGCGATACCATCGCCTACGGACAACACAGTTCCTGTTTCGCTTATATCCAGTTTTTTCTCATAGCTTTTAATTTGCTCGGAAATAATTTGACTAATTTCTTCCGCTTTGATTGTTTCCATGCCTTATCTTGCCTCCCCTAAGAGATTCCTCATATTGTTCAGTTGGTTTCTGATGCTGCCATCATAAAGAGTATCGCCAACACCAATTACTATGCCCCCTAAAAGACCGGGGTCTTTTTCCACGGATACTTCCACTTTTTTGCCTGTTACTTTCTCCAGACTCGAGGTGATGTAATTCTGCATTTCGCTCGAAAGTGGAAATGCTGTTTTTAAATTTACTCTTACTTTCTTGAGTGATTCGTCCATTAATTGCCTGTAGAAAAAGACGATATCCGACAGAACATCGATTCTTTTTTTATCGACCAGTAATTTCAAAAAATTGACCGTCATAACGGAAAGTTTTAATTTGCCTATAATGTTTACCACTACACCCTTTTTGCTTTCTTGATCAAAAACGGGATTTGCTAAAAAATTCCCCAAGTCTTTATTCTGGGAAATAATTAAAGCAAATTGATTAAGCTCGCTATAATATTTCTCTATTTGCTTTCCTTCAGTAGCAATTTCAAAAAAAGCCCGGGCATAACGTTTAGAAATATTGCTGATCAATTTTTGTTCACCACCTTATCCATATATTCCTTGACCATAACCTCATGATCCTGAGCGGTAATATTCTTTTTCAATATTTCTTCTGCCATCAAAACGGAGAGCGAGACCGCCTCGGAACGAAGCTGGTAAGAAGCCTTATTAAACTCCTGATCAATGCGAGCCTGAGCGTCTTCCTTCATTTTCTGCGCAACTTTACCTGCATCTTCAATAATTTTTTGCTTTTCTGTAACTCCCTGAGCCTTGATCATATCAATTATGCCGTCAATTTCGTGAGAGGCTTTATCAATCTTTTCTGAATACTCCCGATATTTTTTCTCCGACTCGGTCTTTTCCTTTTTGGCATTTTCCATTGAATCTTTAATATCCTGACGTCGCCCGACAAAAAACTCTTTAATCTTGGCGGCCAGCATCCAATAAAGAAAACCGCCAAGAATAATAACGTCTAACGTCTTCCAGGCAAATTCAAACCACTGTGTCTTTGTGTAACCACCTTCAGAACCGCCAGAGGCATAAACAGAATTTACCGCAATTAAAAGTATCAACATAAGCGATATCAATAAACCAGATACTGACTTGAAGAGATTTTTCATTGAACGTTTCTCCCCAGAACTTTCGTTGCTATCTCCATTGATAACCTCTTGGACTGGCCTTCCAGGATTTGCCGCGCGGCCATAATTTCCTTATCCATTTTTTTCTGAAATTCCTGTGCCATCAAAGGGATTTCGTTGCGCACCGCGTCAACAATACTCTTAGCCCTGTCCGCTCCTTCTTTAACTATTTCCTTCTTTATTTCGGAAGCATTGGATTTGGCAAGCTTGAGTTTTTCATCGTATTCTGCAACACGTTTATCAACGGAATCGTTAAACAACTTGATTTCATTTTCCAATTCTTCGAGTTGTTTTTTACGACGATCAATAATTGCGAGAATCGGCTTATAAAGAAGAATGTTAAGAATAAAAATCAGCGCCAGGAAAGTAACCATTTGAACGAAGAGAGTATAATCAGGAATTACAGTAACCACAACTTACCTCATAACATAACAGGACAAAAAAACCCGAGTTCGTGAGCTTTATTAAACTCGGATGCATCCGTGAATATGGCTATCCACGAAAACTTAAACTTCCTTACGTTTCACATGCGCTGAATTGACAACACTTAAGAAATCGTAACTCAAAAGCAAACCCTAAACTAAAAAGCGAAGGTTACTAATCATAACAATATTTGCTTGTCAAGCTTTTTTATGACTGCCGGTCTAAAATTTTTCAAAAAAGAATTATCTTTTGCAGAACAAGCACTTACACATTATCATTCGACTGAATGTATTTTTACTTTTTCTTCTACGGATGACACCATACACGATCGCCCATCAAACAAAGCTCCCTCTTCCATAACAAATATCGGCGTGTGGACGTCACCATAAAATTTCCCTGTGGAGTTAATGTTGATTTTTTCTTTTACTTCAATGGTGCCCTGAACGTCTCCGCCTATATAAATAGCCTTGACCGCTATATTGGCTTTAACCAGTGCCCCTTCGCCAATTTCCAATGAGCCCTGCCCGAAAATTTCTCCTTGAAAATCACCATCAATGCGCACAGCACCATCAAAAATCAATTTGCCGATAAACTCTGCACCTTTGCCTAAAACAGCTTGAACTTCTTCAATTTCATTCTTTTTTTCCCACATACTCTTCTCCTAGTGGTTATTCTATTGCTAACTTTTCACGCAGCAGGATTATTTCCTGCCACAACCTGTTTAATTTTCAGTTTTTTAAAATAAATCTGCGTACGCTGACATTCATTAATAATCCTACCGCTGTCAACAAGCAAACCATCGCCGAACCGCCATAACTTAAAAAAGGAAGCGGAATGCCAACAACCGGCAGTACGCCTAAAACCATGCCAACGTTGATAAATACTTCCCACGAAATAAGGGCGGTAATGCCAAACGCTAATATTGTGCCAAATAAATCTCGAGAATGCAAGGCAATTTTCAATCCCCAAAGAATGAGAGACAAAAACATGATAGCTAAAACCACCGCCCCAATGAAACCCCACTCCTCCGCGAACACAGAAAAAATGAAATCGGTTTGCTGTTCCGGTAAAAATTTTAACTGGGTTTGTGAACCATTTAAAAAACCCTTGCCGAAAACGCCTCCTGATCCAATGGCAATAATTGATTGAAGAACATGATAACCAGCACCTAAAGGATCGTGTTCCGGATTAAGAAAGGTGAGCAATCTTTCTTTTTGATAAGCTTTTAGAAAATACCAACCAATTGGAGATAGCATCAAACCGGAAACCAAAGCTACAGCAAAAGATCTCCAATTGACTCCCATAAAAAAAATGATTGACGCGGAAAGAAGCATTAAAACCAAAGCCGTCCCCAAATCCGGCTGTTTTAAAATAAGCAAACAAGGTATCAAAACCATTACAAGAGGGATGAAAAGTTCTTTTAGCTTGTAATGTTCATTAGAGTTATGATTGTCAAAATAACGCGCCAAAACAATAATCAGCGACAGCTTCACTAATTCCGAAGGCTGGAAAGCAAATAATCCTACAGACAGCCATCTTTGTGAACCATGCGTTTTATAGCCGTAAAAAAACACAATTATTAAAAGAACGATAGAAATGCCATATATTAAATAGGCAGCCTGACAGATAATGCGATAATCAATTAAATAAGCCATGCTCATAAAAAAAAGACCTAACAAAATCCACTGAATTTGTTTCAAGTAAAAAGGGAAATTGTTTTCACTAACACTAAAACCAGCAGAATATATACTTAAAATGCCAAGCGTGCACATAGCAAGCACAAGCATAAGAATAGTCCAATCAAAATGCTGGAAAATGCGTCGATCAAATCTTAAAAAAATCATTTATCTTCCCTGATATATAAAGATAGCATCCGGCAATATAAAAAAACATAGCCAGTAATTATACCAAGTTGCTTTCAAACATTAAAGGTTTGATTTACCGGGCATAATCCCAAGTAAGCTTTCAAAAAATTATATTTTAATTAGTGAGACCCCAGTTTCAGAATCTGAAACTGATTGGTCGAACTATCCCGAACAGCACCCTGAAGGGTATCTGCGACGGGGTTTTTAAAGCGACTTGGTATTAATTTTTTAATTTCTCCGGCAAATTATGTTGCGCTACAACTTGCACTGGTTTTAATTTCTTCTTTCCATCAAAATACGCGTCCAATATCTTGCGGGCGATAGGAGCGGCAACAGATCCCCCATGGCCGGCATTTTCCACTATTACAGCTATGGCTATCTCCGGGTTTTTAAGCGGTGCAAAACATACAAATAACGCATGGTCTTTTTGAAAAGCGCTAATTTTCTTATCGCGGCGAGCTTTATCGCTTTGAGGTAGACCCACAACCTGGGAAGTCCCTGTTTTTCCGCAAACGTCCGCATTTAATCTTCTTGCTGCGGAGCCAGTACCACCCTCTTCATTAACAACACCCCACAGAGCCCTGCCCAGAAGATCAACCGTTCTTTTACTTAAGGCAAACTCGCTTTTTTTCTTAGGCAAAAATTCTTTATATATGCTGCCGTCAATTAACTCAATACGTTTTATTATATAAGGCCGCCATAAAATCCCGCCATTAGCAAAAGCACTATAGGCATTGACCAATTGCAGCGTCGTCAACAGATTAAATCCCTGTCCTATTGATATAGAAATTGTTTCGCCGGCCAACCACATCTCTTTAGTCCGGGACATCTTCCATTCTTTTGTGGGTACCAATCCGCTTTTTTCATGGTGTAAATCAATACCGGTAATTTCGCCAAGCCCAAAAAGTTTTGCATATTTAGCTATCTTATCCACTCCTAACATTTTGCCTACCGTATAAAAATATACGTCACAAGATTCGACAACTGCCCGATGGAGATCCACATAACCATGGCCTTTGGCCTTCCAGCAACGGTAAGATCGATTACCTAATTCAAAAGAACCATTACAAAATATCTTTTGCTCAGGTGTAATAATACCTTCTTCCAGAGCTGCAACTGCAACAATTAATTTGTATGTTGAACCAGGTGGATATTGTCCGGAAATTGCTTTATTAGATAATGGGTTTAGCGGATTGCTTTGCATTTTGTCCCAGATATCATATGGAATTCCACTATTGAACAAGTTGGGATCGAAGGAAGGTGAACTGACCATCGCCAGCACCGAACCGTCCCGAGGATCCAAGACAACTGCCGCACCGGGTTTTCCTGCAAATGCATCCCAAGCGGCTTTCTGTAAATCAGCATCAATGGTCAAAACAGCATTATGGCCTGGGACAGGATCAATCCGTCCTAAATTTTTAATTTCTTTATCATAAGCGTTTACTTCAACTAATTCCGCACCACTGCTGCCTCGTATGTACGAATCAAGATATTTTTCCACGCCCTGTTTCCCTAAAATATCACCGGATGAGTGTTTGTTGTTATCTTTTTCCAATTCTTCTTTGCTTATTTCACCAGTGTAACCAATAATCGGTGCCATCATTTCTCCGGCCAGATATAAGCGGACGGGAGAAACATCGACAAAAACTCCGGGCAATGACAGAGCATTGGTTTCCACTATAGCTACCTTGCCCATGCTCACATCTTTCTCTAATTTCACCGGCAGATAAGGTTTAACTTTCTTTGGAAAGGGTTGATCATAAGACAATTCCAGCGATTTGCTTTTGTACATGTTTTTAAGTGTTTCGAGAACGATCTCATGGTCTTTCCCCTTATTGGGTATGTAGAGCACATCGAAAGAAGGACGATTATCCACAAGAACAACGCCATTTCTATCCTTAATCAGACCACGCAGTGGTTGAATTTTAAGAAACCGCACAGCATTATCTTCTGATTTTTGTTTTAATTCTGCGCTCTTGATAACTTGTAAATACCACAGACGCACCAATAAAGCAGAAAAGATAATCAGCAACAATACGACAACAATCTTAAGTTTCTGCAGAAAGTCGGATGGTTCCGGCCCGTTCCGTAGATTTAAATTCTTTTCCATTCAAGAATCCTTCAGTCCGATGCATCAGGTAGAACAAAAAAACAGTAAGCAGGCTAATCAATACAGCCTGAGGGAGAAACATTAAGGAAGTTTTTTTTACTATATCCATCCCATAAGCTAAATTGTAAAATAAAATAATCAGAATCTCTTCCAGAAAAGAACAAATGAAACTAAACAGAGCAATGAAATAGAGTTTTTCGGTAGAAAACATTATGGAAACAAAGAACGAGCACAGAAAAATAATCATGTAGATGAATGTGAATAATCCTAAAACCGACCCGGACAGGCAATCATATACAAATCCCAAAACAAAGGCCAAGGTTAGCCCTTTAATTAAATCAAGGCGAAATCCTGCGTAAATAAGAGCAATCAGTGATATTTCCAATACGAGCTTACCAGAAAATAATACATAGGAGATACCTGTTTGAAACACCACCAATAATATTGACAAGACAGGCAACAACAAATAGTTGATCATCTTTATGGTTTTCCCCCGTTATCCGCAGATAAAATTAACACTTCTTCTAACTTGGAAAAATCAACGAACGGAGTCACACTAATTTTAAAAAAAAGGCCTGCGTCTTGTCTATCTGCGCGGCTGATTACACCTATCAATAACCCCTTGGGAAAGACACCGCCGATACCGGAAGACACAACAACTTCGCCTTCCTGAACATCCTGATTTTTCAGAATATATTTCAATTCACATCCACGGGCACCGTCTCCACGTATGATTCCTTGCGTCCGTGTCCGCTGCAAAATAGCGTCAACGTTGCTACTCTCATCAATAAATAACAGCACCTTGGACACATGCCAGGAGACATCCGTCAGTCGGCCGACTAATCCCGGAGGCGCGATAACCGGCATGCCCATCTTTAATCCGTGAGCACTGCCTTTGTTGATCATGATGGTCCGTGAAAGCGCCGCCGGCTCTCTGCCGATAACACTTGCGGAAATAATATGGTAACTATAGCTATCTATAAGAGTCAGAAGTTTTTTTAACCTCTGCGATTCCAGGTACCCTTCCTGATATAGAATCAACTCGGTTTTAAGTTCATTAATTTTCTTTTTCAAATCCCTGTTATCTTGCTCCAGGCCAACTAAAAAGATATAGCGCAACCAGGCGTCACTGCAACTTTTGACGGAAAGGTTCAATATGCTATGCACAGGCGCTGCCGCTTCCAGGACTATTTTTTTCGCAAATCCTGTGCCTGTTTCAGACCTTAAATTATAAGATAACAAGATAAGCGCTGCGGCAAGAAGGGCAACAACGAATATAACTGTTTTATAATTTCTTAAAAACATTTTCTACCCGACATAACAACAATAATATTGCCCTACGCGTTATACGTGAAAGGTAATTTCTCTGAGCACTTCCAGTTGATCCAAAGCAATTCCGGCACCTCTAACAACAGCAGACAAAGGATCATCCGCAATAGTTATGGGCAAACCTGTTTCTTCTCTGAGCAGCAAATCAATATTTTTAAGCAGTGCCCCACCTCCGGTAAGAACAATACCACGGTCAACAATATCACCGGCCAGTTCCGGTGGAGAGTTTTCCAAGGCTTCCTTAATCGCGTCAACAATAAGAGTAACTGGTTCGCTTATGGCTTCCCTGATTTCTTCCGAACTTGCTTCAATAGTTTTGGGAATTCCCGAAATCAAATCCCTGCCCTTTATATCCATGGTTTTAATTTCTTCCAGAGGGTAGGCGCAACCAATTTCCATTTTAGTAAGTTCCGCCGTTCTTTCTCCAATCAACAAACTATACTTACGCTTCATGTAAAGAACAATTGCATCATCAATTTTATCACCGGCAACCCTGACTGAATTTGAATATACGATACCGGAAAGAGAAATAACGGCAACTTCTGTAGTCCCTCCACCAATATCCACTATCATTGAACTTGTTGGCTCGAAAATAGGCAAACCGGCACCAATTGCCGCTGCCATTGGTTCTTCAATCAGGTAAATTTCTCTGGCACCTGCTGATTCCACTGTCTCGCGCACAGCTCGCCTTTCCACTTGTGTTATTCCCGATGGCACGGCAACTATAACCCTCGGACGCACAAGCGATTTACGGTTGTGTACACACAAAATAAAATGCTTCAGCATTGCTTCAGTAACATCGAAATCGGCAATAACCCCGTCACGCATCGGTCTAATGGCAATTATATTGCCCGGCGTACGTCCCAGCATGTTTTTTGCCTCTTTGCCAACAGCAAGCACTTTCTTTATACCTCTAATATCTTTGTGGACGGCTACTACGGAAGGTTCATCTAATACAATCCCCCTGCCCTTAACAAAAATCATTGTATTCGCGGTCCCGAGATCAATAGCTAAATCATTAGAAAATTTTCCCAAAAAATAATCGAACAACATTTTCCCTCCTGTTATTTTCCTTTTAATATTAATGAATAACCTGTAACTTTTTTCTGTATATAGTATTTCCTTACCCTAATCAATGCATTTTTAAATTGTATTTGCTTTTTGCAAATGACTGTAATAGTAAAACGAAGAGTTTAATGCTTTTAAATAGTTCAATAATCATAATAGAGGTGATTTTATGCTAAAGTTTTTCCGTAAACACGCACGCGGTTGGTTCATGTTGGCAATAATTGTAATTATTATAATAGTCTTTGTTCTTTACTTCGGCTCTGACAGAGGTAGTAGAATGGCTGATGCCATAGTTATAATCGATGGGAAAGCAATCAGTGAAGCAGAGTTTCACAACGAATATGGAAAAATGTTGGATATGGTCAAACTTCGCTATGGCTCAAAGCTGACCCCTGAAGCGCTTAAAATGATGAATCTAAAACAAAAGGTTTATGATAATTTAATTAACCAGCAAATTGTCATTGCCAAAGCCACAGATTTAAAGCTGCAGATTTCCAACGACGAATTAAGAAATGCGATCACATCAATGCCCGCTTTGCAGACGGACGGCATCTTTGATGAGCGCAAATACCACCAAATGCTTAGATATACTAAATCTTCCGCTGACGATTTTGAAGCAACGCAAAGAATTAATCTGACGGCAAGTAAAATTGAATCCCTGGTCCGTGAAGGAATTAAAATATCTGATCAGGAAATATATGATTTGTACACTCTGCAAAATCAAAAAATAAATCTTAATTTTGTCCAAATTTCCGGCAAGGATGTTAAGGGTAATTTTAGTACCACGACAGAAGAATTGGAAAATTATCTCAAAGACAATAGCAATACATTGCGCATTCCGGAACAGGTAAAAATAAAATATCTTTTTTTTGCAAGCGATGCGTATTCAAAAGATTCTATAAGTGATGCCGAAATTCGCGATTACTATAATCGTTTCAGAGATAAATATCGAACAAAAGACGGTAAGCAATCACAACTGGCCGATGTAAAAAAAGCCATCGCCAAAGAATTGAAGACCTCCAGAGGAATGCAAAATGCTTACACAGAGGCCAAGAAAGTTCACGATATCATTTATCAGGAAGACAACTTTGATGCCTACGTCACTAAACATAACTTGAAGACTTATAGTGAAGATTTTTTTCCCATTAACAAAACACCGCGGTCATTAGCCACGGTTAAGGAGTTGGCCACGGTTCTTCTAGAATCGCAAAAAAACGACATCATCAAAGTCCTTTCTGCTGATGATGGTTATTATCTTGTAAAGATTATCGATAAAAAGCAAGCTTACACACCAAAATTTAAAGATATTGAAAATGAAGTCAAAAGGCGTTTTGTGGAAAGTAAAATGCTGATTTTGGCCGAAAAAGAAGCTCAATCAATTTTGGATCGCCTTAAAAACGGAGAACAACTGGACAAAATCGTAAGTGGGAAAGGCTTTAAAATTAGTGAAACTGGCCTATTCCAACCCTCCGGTACCATACCAAAACTGGGAAACAGCAAAGATGCGGCGGAAGCACTTTCCCAACTCTCCGCTAATAAACCATATCCAGAAAAACTCCTCGTTATCAATGACACTTTTGTCATTTTGAAATTTAAAGACGCAAGTAAAGTGGATATAAAAGACTTTGCCGCAAAGAAGGATATGTATAAAAATATTTTTTACTCAATCAAAAAAGAAGAAGCGCTGTCGTCATGGCTGGAGGGTAACAAAATAGCAATGATAAAAGAAAAGAGGTTTAAAATTAACAAGGAAGCAAAAGATTTGTAAACTAGGGATGTAGTTTAAAAGCGCCATTTTGAATTATTGGTGGAGCTGAGGGGGATCGAACCCCTGGCCTCATGACTGCCAGTCATGCGCTCTCCCAGCTGAGCTACAGCCCCACTAATTTAAACAACCATTGTTGCAGGATTTCAAAACATCCGGTAACTCACAAAAAGAAAAAGCCGGAAAATAGAAGCAAAGTGGTATTACCAAAATGTGCAGAGCACTTAACATGGGGATTTATTGATTGTCAACACAGATTTTAACTTGACCTGATTTTAGCTTGACTTTTAGGCATCCGTCTATATAATCGCGCGCACGTGCCGGAGTGGTGAAACTGGTAGACGCAGGGGACTCAAAATCCCCCGCTCGCAAGGGCATCTCGGTTCGATTCCGAGCTCCGGCACCAATGATATCAAGGGTTTGCGGCTTTCAAGGTCACAAGCCTTTTTTCATTTTTAGACTGATTGTGATAAAATTGTGATAATTGGCTTTCTGCTACCATCAATCATTTCAATAGCAGATCTCAGGCTTTCCGGATAATGATGTGCATATCTCTGAACCATCGTGACATTCTTCCAGCGTCCCAATTTCTGGACGCTGTAGAGATCCACTCCATTTTGAACCAACCTTGTAGCAAAGGTATGGCGTAGGTCATGAAACCTGAAATTTGTAATACCGGCTCGATCCATCGCTTTATAAAAAGATGTTAAGAGTACCCTGTTTTCTTTTCTTTGATTGAGTGTATTTGGGAAAATATAAACATCATCCTTAACAGAGGCATCTCGCTTTTGTTGCAAAAGCCGCATCACCATTTCGTTTAGCGGGAGGGTATCAACTTCACCATTTTTCTGTTCGAAGATAGTGAGGGTTCTTCGATCCATATCTACTTGTGACCACTTCAAATCCAGAATTTCACTCTGACGCATTCCTGTATTAATGGCAAATATAATAATATCCTGAAGCCACTTTGGCGATGCAATGAGAAGCTTTTTTTCTTCGTCCAATGTTAGCCATCTTTCGATGTTATTGGATACCTTCTCCTTCCTGACCATCTTTACCGGATTTTCACTTACCAATCCCCAATCACAAATAGCAATGTTAAATGCGTGACTCATTGTGGTAAGTTCATAATTGATGGTTCGGGGCGAAACTCCGTCTGTTCTTCGCTTTACCTTAAAATCAGAAATCATCGCCGGCGTAATTTCGGTTAAATAATGATCACCAAAAACACCCACTAATTGGGTGACAATGCTCTTATCCCTCTTATGGGATGATGCAGCCTTGTTTACTGCCGAGTATTCTTTCATATACTTTTTCATCAAATCCTCAAATGTATAGTCCTCGCCAGGTAGTTTCTCAAACCATTTACCTTCCGCTATTTCACCTTTCAATTTGTCAAAGATCCGATGCGCCAGTTTCTTGTCTTCCGTTTCCGTTGAGCGCCTAATCTGCTTACCGTTGTATGTAAAACTCATCCACCAGACCAAATCTCTTTTATACAGAGCCATTGTTAACCTCCTTCCTGTGGCCCTCAATCCGGTCTGATTTCCCGTAAGAGGGAGTATAACCCTAACCTGTCAGACCGTCAATAGTCTTTCTGACAACTTTGTCGATATATTGGTTTCGCGTGTTGGGTTTAAATAATCTCTTCGGCTTGACTGTTTGATTACTACCGATCACCTTTTTTGCTTCCATCCATAAATCAACATCATCTCTCTTAAACCTTATAAGGCGACCTATCCTGAAATGAGGAATTTCACCGGATTCAACCATAGCGTACAGAGTCTTTTTTTTAATGTTCAGATAGTCGGATATGTCTTCAATTTTCAAATACTCATTGAAGAATCGATTTTCCTGAGCCTTGTCACTTGGCGATTCATGCCTTCCCGCAAGGGTCAACATAATTCCTCCCGTTTTCTTTGTTTTGGAAATAAATGACACTCTGTATGGCAAAAAGGCACCATTTCCGCAGATTCACACCCATATGCCTGATAATATTTTCGGTAGGCACAGGATGCCTGTTCAATAATCTCCTGGTCATTGATAATCCGCTTTTTGCCCTCCGGCTTGTTTTTGAGAGACCACGTTTTCAACACTGATACCGTAGCGTCAAAGGGCAATCCTATCTTTCTGAGCTGCACGGCCAATCGGAAGCAACTGGAACGTTGAAATCTTCTCACACCATTTTGGAGCATGCTCTGAATACATGGTGGAAGGGCTGTGCTGCTTACCAAACGACCATTCACAGAACTGTCTATTTTCATTTCTGATTGATTTAGCCGTGAAAGGTTATTTATTTCGATTATTTCATCCAGAGCGGACTCTTCTGTTCTCTGTATAGACTCAAGAAAATCCCATTGGTTTTCAAAAGGATTTAATATGTTCAGATCAACAAAAATGGTTCTTCCTTCCGGAACCAGTCGGCCGAATAGTGGGGTATATATAAAATTACCGTAAGAGGCTGCTGAATTCAGACTATCCTGTTTGGGAAATATTTCTGTTTGGGCGGCTTCTATCTGGTCGAGAATGGCTTTGACCACCCATCGGGCTTTGTAAGCCTTCACCCCAGTTTCTTGGAAAAACATCCAGACATGAAATCCCTTGGATTTACTGATTTCAAGGTAGGTGGGTAAGCGGTAATGCCTTGCTGCTTGGATAAATTCTAAGGGCTTTGTCGGGTCATTATGGTCAAAGTCGGCGGCGATGGCCCAAATCGTATCTTTCACGTGGAAAGAATAGTTTCAATCTCTTTGCGGTAGATCACATTGAGCAGCTCGAGTGCCGAAGAAGCCTGAAAATTTGCGGATGCGGGCAATTTAGATAACTTAAGTATACTGCCATCAAAATGCCTGGTTACTTTTTCAATATGGCGATGATTTTATCTATAGTTTCTGTAATCTTTTCTTTTTTGAGATGACCAATTTTGTAGAGTAAAATCTTCTTGTCGGCAGTAAAAATACGATTGGGACGGATATTGCTGATTTTTTTCAAATTGCCGGATTCAAAGTCATTGTCATTAAGCTCAATAGAATAAGTATCTATGATTTTATGGCTGGTAATCTGGCACAAGATCAGATCGTCACCGGTAAGTTCAGCAATAATAAGTGCTGGCCGTCTTTTTGCGGCGGTTAAATCGAAGAACGGAAACGGAACAACTACAACGTCACCTTTTATAAATCTTTC
>SESG01008127.1_pt1 | contig 59819 bp, 48 predicted proteins | sample 3171421 | NCBI WGS metagenome assembly SESG01 (sample SAMN10866946, study PRJNA518727) | freshwater metagenome | biome: subpolar coniferous forest; feature: holomictic lake; material: water; isolation source: holomictic Lake 227, 6 m and 8 m depth | place: Canada: near Kenora, Ontario | collected...
GCCATGCTTTATCATGTGGTCACCCTCGCACTGGTTGAAACATACCGCAATCTGCAGCCCCCTTTTCCTTCCGAAATCAAATTTGCAATTCAGTCATTCCCGGTTTTTTCAATTCCTTCTAAACCTGTTTTTCCGCCCCCGGAACGCTCCTGAAAAACCATGAAGTAATCCTTCCCCGGTTATTCAGAAAGTTATGCCTTGCAGGAAAACGACCCGTTGACGCAGGCCCGGCCGCATCGCCATTTTGGTGTTGCTGCCATGCTTCGGAACGGCAACAGTTGATACTGAATTTGCCTGTCATGAATTTAGTCCTGTGAAATCAGGATGCAAAGCCGATATATTTTACGAATCATCTACCGTTTAATCATTTAAATCGTTTTACATTATGAAAAAAATCACGTTGCTTTTTACTTTGCTGATGCTGCTGTCGGGATTAAACACCTGGGCTAAACCCGTGGAGATCAAGAATGCCCGGATTGCAGCAAAGAATTTTTATTTTGAGCGCCTTTCGAGGAACCTCCGCCAGGCGGTGGCTTACAATTCAGTGGCCATCAGCGAAGAATTCGTGGAAAAAGAGGGAATCCTGCCCGTTTACTATGTTTTTAACTTTAGCGGCAATGGTTATGTCATCATTTCGGCCGATGATTGCTGCTATCCTGTGATCGGCTATTCGTTCGATACGAAATACACCGAAGGAAACCAGCCGGATAACTTTGTCTTCTGGATGGGTGCCCGCAAACAGGAAATTGCAGGAAACATCTCCGGCCATGTTCAGCCTGACCTTGCTGCGTCAACCGAATGGAACCGCCTGATGACGCTCGATCCACTGGTACTCCCCGATGCCTCCTCGGCCGTGACGGATGTTGCCCCGCTGGTAGCCAGTACCTGGGACCAGGGATTTCCCTATAATTTCCTATGCCCTGCCGATGCCGCCTGCGGCTCCTTCGGCGGTCATGTTACGGTTGGTTGTGTTGCCACCGCCATGGCCCAGATCATGTATTACTGGAGATGGCCCTGGACCGGTTCGGGACAGCGTTGCGACAGCTGGATGAAATACGGCCAGTTGTGTGCCGATTTTGCCAACACCACCTACGACTGGAACGGGATGACCGATTCTCCCTCAAAGGAATGTAACCCGATCGCACTTATATCCTATCATGCAGGCATCAGTGTAAACATGCAGTACAATGTTGATAACCTTTGCTCTTCAGGGGCCCAGACTGCCTCTGTTCCCTATGCAATGTCGACCTATTTCAAATATTCAAGTTCCATTACCTATGCAAACAAGTCATCCTATTCCACAACCGACTGGAATAACCTGCTCACGGGCGATCTGAACCTTGCAAAGCCTATTGAATACAGCGGGCAGGGCCCCGATGGCGGCCACGCATGGGTTTGCGACGGCTACCAGGGTGCCGACTATTTCCACATGAACTGGGGATGGAGTGGTTCATCAAACGGTTACTTCTACCTTACAAACCTCAACCCGGGCGGGTATACCTTTAACAGCCAGCAGGGCGCCGTACTCCATATTCAGCCAAATACGTCGCTGTATCCCTCCTTTTGCAGCGGAAGTACCATCGTAAATACCTACGATTTCGGATCGATCGAAGATGGCAGCGGTCCCGCTGCCGATTACCAGAACAACAGCAACTGCAGCTGGCTTATTGCCCCCGACGACAGCATCAGCACGATAACGCTCAGCTTTGCGCGCTTTGCCACAGCCAGCGGCGACCTGGTTAAGATTTATGACGGCGGGGACGCTTCAGCACCTCTGCTCGGAACCTTTTCAGGGACTCCGGGAACCATGCCTTCAGTCACCTCTACCGGTCCAAAAATGTTTATTACGTTCGTTACCGACGGTTCGGGAACGGCAAACGGCTGGATGGCCAACTATACCACCAATGTCAATAAGTTCTGTGAATCCTCCACCAACATCCTGGATGCCTATGGTACCATCACCGATGGCAGCGGTCGTTTCCAGTACCGGAACCAGTCGAGCTGCCGCTGGAATATCATGCCTCCGGGAGCCTCAAAAGTTGTGCTTACCGTAAACAGCTTCAATACCGAAGCGGGTAATGACAAACTGATGATCTACGATATGGGAACCGGCACGCTGATGGCCACCCTTTCGGGTGTTTACAGCACCCCCCCGGGGCCATTTACCACCACCACGGGCAAGATGATGCTGCAATGGTTTACCAACAACTCCGTCAGGGGCGATGGATGGGAAGTGAGCTTCTCCCCGATGGTTGGTGTGGATGATCAGAATTCGTTCAACGAACTTTCGGTTTATCCCAATCCGGCCAGCCAGGTGGTCAATATCAGCTTTGCCATCAGCGAACCCCAGAATGTCAGGGTCGAAATATTGTCGCTAAACGGCGAGTCGCTGTTTGCCGACAACCTTGCCTATTTCAAGGGCACCTATCTGAAAGGGGTTGATGTGTCGGCCTACGCCAAAGGTATCTATATGCTGAAACTGAAATCTGACCAGGGTACCACCGTTAAAAAAATCGTGGTGCAATAAACAGCAGGTAACCAAAAAGAAAAAGGTGGATCCGGGATTTATAACCCGCATCCACCTTTCTTTTTTAAGGCAATGAATCTCTGTCTACTGCTCTTTTTTGGTGGTGTCCATTCCCATAGGTTTATAGAGAGGGCAAAAGCCGATCAGGCTTGTCAGGATGAAAACCCCGGCAAAGACCAGCAGGACAATAGCAAGAACGCCAGAAATGACCTTGGCGAAAAACAGGGCAGCGATGACGATAGCCACCAGAATCCTGAGTACTTTGTCAATTAATCCCATGTTCTGTTTCATACTTGTCAGTTTTGAATTTGGTTATCAGGTGTAATGAATGCAAATATATACATAAGTCAATTAATATAAAACAAAATGGTTTGACCTGGCTGCAATTTTTCTATTCCAGGGAAAACCATGCGTCGGCGGTTTGCTGGTCCGTAGTTTCAAATTTATACCTGAATTCGTTGGTATGTTTGTTGTAGATGTAGGCCTTTTCCCATTCTGCATGATGTTGCTGTATCTGCCTGACGGCATCGGTTATGAAATGCAGTTCACGGTCTGTCATGATCGGGTGTAAGGAAAGCCTTACCCATCCCGGTTTTTCGGAAAGATCCCCATCGTTGATCATGTCGGTTATGGATTTTGATTTCTCGTGCGATACGTGCAGCAGGTAATGGCCATAGGTGCCTGCGCAGGCGCACCCGCCCCGGACCTGGATGCCAAAGCGGTCGCTGAGCAACTTCACCACGAGGTTGTAGTGGATGGTATCGATATAAAAGGAGATGACGCCAAGTCGGTCTTTCACCGTATCCGCCAGGATATGCAGTCCGGGAATCTGCGAAAGTTCCTCAAAGGCGATGCCGATCAGTTCGTTTTCACGCTGATGGATCTTTTCGACCGTCATCCGGTTTTTAAGTTCAATGGAAAGGGCTGTACGGATGGCCTGTAAGAATCCGGGTGTGCCGCCATCTTCACGAACTTCGATATCGTCAATGAATTTATATTCACCCCACCGGTTCGTCCATTCCACGGTGCCTCCCCCGGGTTGATCGGGAACCTTGAGTTTATAAAGGGATGAATCGAATATCAGCACGCCCGATGATCCAGGGCCACCGAGGAATTTGTGGGGGGAGAAATAGATGGCATCCAGTCTTTCGAGGGGATCGGCCGGGTGCATGTCGATGGTGTCGTAAGGAGCGGAGGCAGCGTAATCGATGAAGGCATGCCCGCCGTATTCGTGCATCAGCCGGGCCATCCTGTGCACCGGGGTCCTGATCCCCGTGACATTGGAACAGGCAGTAAAGGAGCCGATTTTGTTGCGCCGGTTTTTATATTTTTTGAGGGCATTTTCAAGTTGATCAAGGTCGACCAGCATATCTGCGCCCGGTTCCAGCACGATTACTTCGGCGCTTGTTTCATACCAGGAGGTCTGGTTGGAATGGTGTTCCATGTGGGTCACGAATACCACGGGAAGGTCACTCTCCTGAAGGTCATGCTGATGGGAAGGGTCGCCGCAATGCTTCATCCCGAGGATCCGCTGGAATTTCACGATGGCACCGGTCATCCCGAAACCGGTGGTGATAATCACGTCGTTTGGCCCGGCATTCACATGGGCTTTTATCTTCCTGTGGGCCAGGTGATAGGCATCGGTCATCAGCTTCCCGTTCTCGCTGGTTTCGGTATGAGTATTCCCCACAAACGGTCCGATCCCGTTGATCATAATTTCCTCAATGGCCTGGTATAATCGGCCGCTGGCGATCCAGTCGGCATAGATCATCCTTTGCCGGCCATAAGGTGAATTGAAGCTGCAATCGTAACCGATAACCTTTTTCCGGAATTGTTCAAAATACGCTTCAGTTGTCATCATACAATCCTGCATTGTTACCTGTTTAATATAAACCGTCCCGGTTGCTTAATCCCAACATGTTAATGGGTTGAATAACATAAAGCACAACAGGACCTTCCCATGAGGGATCTAATGTGCCCTGTTGTGCCTATGTGGTAAAAAAAGATTCTTCCACCCATATCGTCCACTGCAAAATTAACCAAAATACAGTGAGGTTCGTCACCTGGACAACGGGTAAATCAGGAAATCAGGCGAGGGATCAGGTAAATATGATCTGGGTCTGCAGCCCGCCGCATTTTTCGTAAAACTGCCCGACGGTCAGCACCTCCTTAACACCGTCCCAGAGGTCCTCTTTTTTCAGTTTGAACATATCCATTGCCAGTTTACAGGCATACACCTCGCCGCCGCCTGCTTCTATCATCTCCAGGAATTCGGTGACGGGAGGGATGTCAAGTTTCTCCATCTGGCTGCGCATCATGGCGGATACGCCGGCTTCAACACCGGGGATTACGCCCAGGAGCGTGGGGAAGGGGAGCCCCCCCGGCATGCGCATGGCCGGATTCCCGGTTACGCCCGTATGGAGGCCGTTCATTGTTTTTTTTGTAATGGCGTCAAGGCCGAAAAAGGTAAAAAACAGTTTTGTTTCAATACCTTCCATTACTGCGCCATTGCCCATGACCAGGGCAGCATAAACATCTTCAATGGTGCCTTTTGCACAGATGATACAAACTTTCTTGAGAGGAAATTCTTCGTTTGCCATGATTGTTGAATTAATGATAGGGAAAAGAAATCTTTGCTTACAGCCGGTTAAACGCAGGATGCCGGTTTGGGGATCCCGGCTACCTTGGCTGCCTTTTTCATGGGAGCCCCGGGGAATAATCCATAGAACCCTTTGATATCGATGATCCCGGAGTTGCCGACTGAACGGATGGTAAGTGCTTCGCCTTTGGCAAAGCGTTCGCGCAGGAAGTCAAGCACGGCCATGTGCTTGTCGGTCAGCTGGATTCCCTCTTCTTTGGCAATGTCCACTGCCATCTCTTTGTTCCATTGTGCGGGATTGGTGAAATAACCCTCTTCATTGACATCGACGGTTACCCCCGCAAAAATTTTCTGTGCCATAGTTTAAATGATTGAATGGTTAAATGAGTGTTTTAGTTAAATGAACAATTGAAAACAGACCTTTTACTAATCAAATTTAAGGATAATTCTGATCTCAAAAACAGGAGCAACCCGCTTACGGTGATTTATGACGATGGTACACGGTTTATCGCCTGTATGAGTCTTAGCGCATAGGATAATGATTTGCGGACATCCGGCGAGTTCAGCTGTTTCATGATCCCGAAAAGGGACTTGTTGTCCAGTTTGTCATCCATTTTCACGGTCGCAAACGCCTGTGTCGTATGGTTCAACGCTGCAACCAGCTCCGGTTGGGTAAGGTTGCGGATGATACCCGCGATATTATCCGCATTGGCCTGCAGATTCTGCAGGTCTTCGACCGTAAAGGCCTGGATGAATTTATCCAATACTTTCATCATCTCGGCGCCAAAGGTAAAATAGCCCTTCTGGTCGAGTTCATTCATCTTGTTCACCGCATCCAAACCTACCTGGTGAAGTACGGGCGAGATGTCGGCCATAAAATCCCTGGCGCTTTCGAGCAGTTCAAGCATTTCATGGAAAGTTCCGACATTTTGAAGGATTTTGATCAGCAGCATGGGTACACCGTTGTGGTCAAAATCAATCTGTGATTTATCAAGCATCACGACCGATTGCTGGAAGGCATCTTTTGCCACGATACTTAAGTCGGCAACCAGGTCGTCAAATTCTTCCCGGTTTCGCTTTTGCAACTCAACACTTTCGAGGATCAGGTCCATCTTCTGGTTGAGTTCGAACATCTGTTCCTGGATGGTTTTTTCTGTCATGACCTGGAGCGTTACATTTTTTTACCTGCCATCGTCATTTTCGAATCGATCGGCATCTCTTTGCCTTTCAGCAGGATATGCCAGTAAATCCAGCGGAACAGCAGTTTCCCGTAATGGTTGGTGCGGGTCTCCTTCAGCAGTCCGAATGGTCCGATTCCCGGGAAGGGAAACGATCCGGGCAATGGTTCGGTGGTGTAGTTGAAGTCGATGAGGGCTCCCTTTCCGAAACCTGTTTCAATATAGCAATTGGCATGACCATCGGAGGATGCGGTAAGCGGCCTGTTTTCAATGGCGCACATCAGGTTGGCGGTCAGTACGTCGGCCTGGAAATGGACCACCGAGCCCGCCTTGGAGGTGGGGAAATTCCCGGCATCGCCGATGACGAAAATATTGGGTGAGATGTCCGACTGCAGGGTGTGTTTATGGGCTCTGGCAAAATCCATCTCATCGCCCAGGCCGCTTCGCCCGATCATCTTGTCCCCTTTGTGAACGGGAACCGTTATCAGGCAATCAAAGGGGATTTCGCGGTCATCGTACGAAATGATGACTTTTTTCTCATTATCGATTTTTTCGAGATAGAAATCGGGGATGATTTGAATGTTCTTTTCCTCCAGCAGCGACCCGAGAACCTTGGATGCCCTTGGTTTGGTAAAGGCTCCCGACATGGGCGTAACGTAGGTGATGTTGACCTTGTTGCGCAGTCCGCGTTCGACAAAATAGGCGTCGGCAAGCATCACAAATTCGAGGGGGGCAACCGGGCACTTGATGGGTACATCGGCAATATTCAGTACCAGTTCACCACCCGGCCATGTCTTGAAAAACTCGGAAAGGGCTACGGCGCCCTCGATGGTGTAGAAATCAAATATGGTTTTATGCCACAGGGGGCCCATTAACCCAGGGGTCTCTTCCGGGTCAACCCGGGTGCCGGTGGCAATGATCAGGAAGTCATAGGGGAGTGAGATTCCGTCTTTAAGCAATACATGGTTCTGAGCCGCATCAATCCGGTCGATCTCCTGGAAAATCAGGTTCACGCCCAGGGGAAGAAAACTGTTTTTAGGTTTGACGACATCCTGCCGGGTGTACATCCCGAATGGGATAAATAAAAACCCGGGTTGATAATAGTGCGTTTTATGCTGATCAATAATGGTGATGTCCCATTCTTCACGGCTCAGCAATTTACGCATTTTGTTTGCCATGATGGTACCACCGGTGCCAGCCCCAAGAATCAACAGTCTTTTCATGATCGGATAGGTTAATTTGCGTTAAATGTATGCACAAAATTAGATATATAAATTGCAACATTTATATATCTGTTATAAAATTAACAAAAATTATATTCAGACTGAATATAAAATAAGTCCCTATGAAATGATTGTGAATAAATTAACAGAAAATTACCCTGTTCCGGGCAATAACCGAAAAGGGAGAGACAGGTAAGGGGGGGTCAGACTTTCTTCTCGGTCTGGTCGGTGGGAGGTTCTTTTTCAGCCGGCTTTTTCAGCTCTTCTTCAAAGCCTTCCATGCCATCTTTGAAACTTTTAACACCTTTACCCAAGCCTTTCATGAGTTCAGGGATTTTTTTACCACCGAAAAGCAGGAGGACAACTAACGCTATCAGCAACAATTCCGAGTTGCCCAGTCCGAATATTAACAAAATGCCTAAGGTCATGGTCTGTTTTTTTAAGTTGCAAATCGATGCAAATATACAAATCTAAATGTTATAATCTTCCCAAATCAACCCGGGTATTCCAAAATATCTTATAGCTGCCGTGTTCATCATTATTCATGATCCTGCCCCGGTGTTCACGCATGCATTGCCGGGGTTTCCTGCTGTGTCATCTGGTTGAAAAACAGGCAGGAATCGCCATAACTCAGGAAACGGAAATTGTTTGCAAGGGCATAATCGTAGGCTTGTCGCCAGCCCGGGCCGACCATCGCGGCAACGAGCAGCAGCAAGGTGCTCCTGGGCATATGGAAGTTGGTAATCAGTCCCGACAGCAGCCTGTATCGGTATCCCGGGACGATCATCAGCTGGGTTTCCCCTGCGTAGGCATCGAGTCCATGGGAGTCGAGGAAACCTATCAGGGCTTCCAGTGCCTGTGCGGCGCTGACGGGCGCTCCATCCGTTTCCTGGTAGGGATCCCATTGCAAAACGCTCGGTTTTTCATTGCCTTCTCCACGGATCAGCTTAACCCCTGCCCAATAAAGAGTTTCCAGGGTCCGGGCGGAGGTAGTGCCGACGGCAATCAGGGGCCGGCCGAGGTTTTGCCGCAGGGCCACGATGGTATCGCGCGAGACAATGATCCTTTCATGATGCATGACATGGTCAGAGATCTTTTCGGCGCTTACGGGTTTAAAGGTCCCGACCCCGACATGCAGGGTCACGCTGGCCGTGGAAATTCCCTTCCGGCGGAGCTTCTCCAGCACGGATCCGGTGAAATGAAGTCCGGCGGTAGGGGCGGCAACCGATCCTTCGGGCGAGGCAAATATGGTCTGATAACGTTCGGCATCTTCGGGCGTCGTTGACCTGTGTATATAGGGTGGCAGCGGCATAAGCCCGGCAATTCCCAGTATTTCCGAGAAGGAGGTTTCGGCCGGTTCCCAGTGGAAGGAGATGGAGTGGCTCCCATCACCGCAATCTCCGTCGTATACTGCAGACAGGCGGTATTGGCGGTGCCGGTCGGAACAATCCATCCATAACGGACCGCTCTTCCACCGTTTCAGGTTTCCAACGAGGCATTTCCATGTCGACCCTGATTTTACCGTGAATGCTTCAGCGATTGATGTCACGGGCATCAACGGTTCCAGGCAGAATATTTCGATCCTTGCCCCGCCTGCGTTGAAAAATATCAACCTGGCCCTGATCACCCGGGTATCATTAAACACCAGGAGGCTCTCCGAAGAAAGATAACGGTCGATATTGGAAAAGATATCCTGGGTAATCCCTCCTGGTTTGTGAACCAGCAACTTGGAGGCATCCCGCTCAGCCAGCGGGGACTGAGCGATCAGGTCATCGGGAAGCGGATAATGGTAGTCGGCAATACGAATGGCATCAGGGTCAAACATCGAAGCAATTTCCTGCAAAGTTCGGGAAAAAATCAGGACGTTGTCAATGCTTGTCGGAATTGAAGAAGGTGGGCTTATAGGTGAGCATGATATAGGCATACTGAGCCCATTTGCTGGTACCCTGTTTTAACCCGTTCAGCTTTTCCATGGTCGAAGTCGGCAGGAAAAAGCAATAGGCACCATTCACTTCGAAATTGCTGAAGGGTTTGTAGCTGAGCATCAGGTCAAGTTCCGATCCGAGATCTTTACCAACGGAGGTGTAGGCAGGATCGGTAGCTTTTTTAGGAGTGGACTGCAGGTAGCCGTTGGTCAGCCCCGTCATCCGCCAGGTGGCCTCCAGCGAGGTTTTTTCATTGAAGAGAAGGGTGGCCCTGGCATACAGGTCGGTCAACCCGGCGCTGGCGCCGCCTGTCACATATGATGCGAACATATCCATATAGCCGTAAAACCCGTGACTCGTGCCGTAAAGGGTCGAAAAGGAGGTGGATTTGGTCTTTAACCCTGCCGTATTTGAATAATCGTTTCCGCTGATCCATTCGTAACCGATCAGCAGGCACAGTGGCTTTACAACCTTGTAGGATGCATACCCTGCGAACATGCCGGCATTCAGGTCTCTCCCGTCGCTGAATTTGCCGCCCTGGTAATAGCCTGAAACAAACAGCTTCAGGTTTTTCCATGTGTACCCGGCGGTGCCGCCGACGGTGAACCGGCCATACAACTGGGTTGGGAAGGTGGTGGTGAGGGAGGAGGAGGTTGTGGTTGAGATCACTGTCCTTCCGATGGTATCATGGGTGACATTGGTAACATACAAGGTGTCTTTCCGGGTCGATTTGGTGGTTACGACGGCATTGCCCTTCTGGAACACATCCAGGATGCCGGTCAGGCTGACGACCAGCTGGTCCTTGAGGAACTTCTTTTGTTCGTACAGGTAGCCCATGTATTTGTAGTTTTTCAGGGGGTAGGTGACCAGTACGTTTGTTACAGGTGCGGTATTGTTGATGGCAAAGCCCAGGTCGCCCTTGTAGCCTGCCGAAACTGCCTCCCATTGCAGGATCCCAACGTCGTGGGTTGCCCCCTTTTGCGACCAGTTTGAATTCCCGAACAAGCGTGAGTCATCGTAAACCAGCTCCGTCCGGCCAATCTTGATCGCGAAATTTTTTGTAAAACCATAACGGAACCAGCCTTCATAAATATTGATGGTATTGCGCGTGATGGTATCCGATGCATAATTGTTCTCCCCGAAAACAAAAGCCTGCTGTACCGAGAACCGTGCCGTGAAGGGCTCGTTTTTGTAATCAAAGATCAGCCGGTTGCGACCTAAGATATCGGCGACAGGCGTCATGCTCGAATCCCTTAACTTGCCATAGCCATCCCGGTATTCGGCCCTTGGCCTGAATTCACCTGAAACGGAGAACTGTGCCATTGAATTCCCTGCCAGCGCAAGCGCACAGCTGATAATCACTACCATCTTTTGAATCAGCGATTTCATAATATTTAATGTATTTGATTGTGAAATAATGAACAATGTAAAAATAGAAATTAATCCCCGGAGGCTAATCATTAACTACTATACAATATTGTAGGAAATAAACAATAAATTTGCAGGAAAGAAATGAAGATGAATATAAAACAGCATATCCCGAATACCCTGACCGTATTCAATCTGTTAAGCGGCCTGGTCTCTCTGACGTTGTCTTTTGAGGGCAAATATGCCCAGGCTGCCTTGTGTATCTTTCTTGCGGCAGTTTTTGATTTTCTCGACGGCAATGCCGCGCGCATACTGAAAGCCTATTCTGAACTGGGAAAACAGCTTGATTCCCTGGCCGATATGGTGTCGTTTGGCGTGGCTCCGGGAATCATGATATTCCTGATGCTGTCGGCCCATTGCAGTGGCAGCTGCAACGCCCTGGAACGGATGCATATCACCCCCTATTTTGCCATGCTGATCCCTGTCTGTTCGGCTTTGCGGCTTGCCAAATTCAACATCGACCTGCGGCAGGAGGTCAATTTTATAGGGATGCCCACGCCGGCCATCGCGATTTTCTTTGCCTCGGTCCCGCTGGTGCTGTATGTTCAGCCTGCGATGTTCAGCCTGGTGCATCTCGATTTCCTGGTCAACCTGTTTGCCAATACGCGGATACTGACGATCCTGGTCGTTTTTTTCTCCTACCTGCTGATTTCGGAATTCAGGATATTTTCAATGAAAATAAAAACATTTGCATGGAAAGGGAACCAGTTGCGTTTTATCCTGGCAGGGAGTTCGGTAATTCTTTTCATCCTCTTTTTCCTCAGCGCCATACCGATCATCATCATGCTCTATGTTTTGATGTCGATCTTTTTCCAGAATTATATTACCGACTGACGGAGGCTCTGTTACGGCTATCTTAACTCGAAGTTCTGCCCGAGGTAGACTTTCCTGACATGCGGGTCGTCGGCCAGCTCCTGGCCTGTGCCGGCCCTGAGAATGGATCCTTCGAACAGCAGGTAGGAACGGTCGGTAATGGAAAGGGTTTCATGTACATTGTGATCGGTGATGAGTACCCCGATATTTTTATCCTTTAATTTTCTGACGATCAGCTGAATGTCTTCCACGGCAATAGGGTCGATCCCGGCAAAGGGTTCGTCAAGCAGGATAAATTTCGGGTCAACGGCCAGGGAGCGGGCAATTTCGCATCTCCTGCGTTCGCCTCCTGAGAGGGTGATTCCGTGGCTTTTCCTGACATGCTGCAAGCCGAATTCATCGAGAAGCTTTTCAAGACGTTCTTTCTGCAGATCCCTGGAAAGTCCTGTAAATTCAAGGATCGCCTTGATGTTATCCTCCACGCTCAGGTTCCGGAAGATGGATGCCTCCTGGGGAAGGTAGCTGATACCCCGCTGCGCCCTTTTATACATGGGTTCATTGGTGATATTCATATCATCCAGGAACACCTGGCCGGCAAAGGGTTTGATAAGCCCGACAATGATGTAAAACGAGGTGGTTTTTCCGGCGCCGTTAGGTCCGAGTAATCCAACGATCTCTCCCTGATTCAACTCGATGGAAACTTCATTGACTACGGTGCGTTTCCGGTACTTTTTAACGATTTTTTCAGTCCTGAGGATCATGCAGTTTTTTTTTCCGTGGTAATAGCCGGTTGCAAAATTAGAAAGAAAAGAATAGCGAAACGAATATTCCGAATTTGGGGACATTGGGATTCCCCGGATCATGAAGGTGACTCATACGCCAGATGGCGTCAATCCTGATAATTTTAAAGATGTTTTCAATGCCTGCACCCGATTCCCAGTAGGGTTCACGGCCCAGCGACCTTAGGTTTCCCGGGAATTGCGAGTATTGGCTGTTCTGCGCGGTCAGCGTGCCATAGACACAACGCAGGTGACCTACTTCCCGCCATTTGAGTTTTCGGAACAGGGGTATCTTGTTAAACAACAACCCGCCGAAATGGTGCGTATAGGAGGCGCTGATCCAGGTATCGCTGACGAATTCATAATAATTCATGAGATTCGCAGATTGATCATCGTAAAAAAAGGTCTGGTTGCCATCATGGATTTTCAGTAACGGGTAGGGGAGGGTCCCCCAGATCTTCCCGGCCGTGAAGATATATTTTGACCAGCCGATGGTGGCAAAGTTGAACCATTCGGAGATGTTCAGCTCAAGCTTGTGGAATTCATAATCACTCTTTAATATGCCGGGAATGCCATAGGAGTAGTGCAGCTGGATGATCGGATAGACGGAGCTGATGGTAACACGGTAAAATTCGGCAGAGATGAAGCGTTCCCGGAAGGAAAACCTCATATCCAGCTGAATTTCAGAAGTGTAAATTGAATTCATTGCCACCGGCACATCGCCCTGGTTGGGAAAGATCCTGAATTCGGTTGAGCCAAGGGGGAAAACTTCGCGGTGTACCAGGCGAAGCGTGTTGATTAACCCTGTGTACCATTCATGTTCATAGGCAACCCGGTAATCGCGCACCCTTGTCAGTTTGTTGTTGGGTCCGCGGTAAAACACCGAAGAGAGCAGGTTATCGGTTGAAAATGCAGACGGATTTGCCCCCAGTTGCTCAACATCATCCTTAAAACCGGCAGCAAGGTCGCGTCGCGGATTTTTGCTGAACATGTAAAGCACATCAAACCCGTATTTTACCTTGTGGTCCCAGGTGCCATAGGCCCCATAGGCCTCCAGCTGGATCTTCTTGCTGAATGAATTGGAGGTTCTCACGCCAAGCCTCAGGCGGGCCCCTTCAATACCATTGTAGCTGAGAACCTTGAAATAGGGACCGAACTGGAATTTTCCCCATTTCAGATATCCTGCAAATACACCGTAAATGATATCGGTATAGGTTTTAAAAATGGGGATCGATTTCACAGAATCAACCATCTGGTAAATCCCCTTCTCTTTCTCACTCAGCTTTTCAGGGCGTGCCTCGTTCCAGTACTCCTTTGGCTTTGCACTGGCTTCGGGGTCGATAAACACATCGGTCGGGGAACGAAAAAACCGTTTGTCCTCGGGAACGTCGAACTGGAAATTCCGGTAGGTTGTGTTGCGGTGTCCGTAAAATCCAATGGTTTTCTTTGCATCGTCCAGCACATTGAAATCCCCATCCAGCCTGTCTTTTGTCAACATCCAAAACAGGTTGCCGGTCCATTCAAACTCCTGTTCAACCTCCAGGTCGTTGATGAAATTTACGTTGGCATCACTGGCGATGCGCATTTTGAATTTTTTAACGGCAAAGGAAGAATCGTTGACCCACAGGTCTCCCGTAAAGGTCAGCTCCTGTTTGCGGCGCGGCTTGAACATGATATGGTAGCAATACTTGTTCCCGATAAAGGCGCTGTCGACCAGGTAAAATTTGTAATAATCGATGGAAAAATCGGCAACCGGGCTGACGAAATTCTTTTCAAACAGCGGGATGAAGTTTTTATAGATATCAACCTGTTCCGACAAATTCCCCAGGAATTGTGACACACTGGCGTTGTTGAGACCTGAAATGGAGGAGGCGGTGATGATCTCCTTGCGGGTTCGGGGAGATTTCCGGAAATAGACATCCGACATGGTTTCGGTAATAAAGACCGGCAGGTAGGATTTGCCGTTCATGGTAGAGGTGTCGATATAGTTCCAGACAAAGGCAAAGTGACTGAATATCTTCCTGTTCTTGAACCGGTCGCTGATATTGTTTGCGTCCAGCTCTATTTTTGTATAAGCTTCATATTGATACGTCTGAAAGGCCTGGATGGAATTTTTATCCTTGTTCCCGAACACCTTTTTCATGATCACCTCGGCAGGATTTCCCTGGTAGGTGATCGTTACCTCCGGAAGGTTGAGATTTTGCGGCACCAACTCGAAGTTGATGGTTTGAAACTGGTGGGGCAGGACTTTTTTGGTACTCTTGTTATAACCTATCAGGAAGGCCTTTATGGAATCCAGGTTTTGTTTGATCTCCAGCGAATAGTTCCCGTTAAAATCGGTCAGGGTGCCGATGGTGGTTCCGGGAATGATGACATTGGCGAAGGGAATGGCCTCTTTCGACAACCCGTCCTGCACGGTACCCATGATCTTAGTGACCTGGGAGAAACCCTGGAAAGGGAGAATCAGCATTATCAAAGAAAGGATCACAAATAGCCTCATCCGGGTTTCAGTTAATTCAAGGGTTGATCCGGTTTTAAATATCAATTGTTTGTCCCATAAATTTGTAACGGAAATCCGGATAGGTTCCGGGTGTTCAGTAAACGTTTAATTCCGGTAAAAATTTCCATCTGTTTTTTTCTTTTTTTAATATGGAGTCAGGCGACATTCATTGGCTTGCTGTTGCTGAATATCAAATGGTTTCCAAAATAACTGCTGAAGTGCCTGATTCTGTGACGCATTCTTTCCTGACCAGGTAATCCGGAACGCAGGTCTCCTTTGCATAAGGGTGGTTTCAGTTTCCTGTACCGTTCCTGAAACCGCTGGAATTATGGTCAAAGGATTCCTTCGCGAAGGATATCATGCAGGTGGATCACTCCTTTGTAAAGGTTGTTATCGACCACCAGCAGCTGGGTAATGTTGTTCTGACGCATCAGGCTTAAGGCATTCACCAGCAGGGTGTCGGGAGAGATGGTCCGGGGGTTTTTCGTCATAATGCCGTCGGCGGTGACTTTGCTGATGTCCGAATTGTTTTCAAGCATCCTGCGGAGATCGCCGTCGGTGATGATTCCCAGCAGGGTGTTGCCCTTAAGCACTGCGGTTGCTCCCAAACGTTTGGAAGAAATTTCGTAGATGATTTTTTTTATGTCATCATCAAACTGAACCCCGGGAGCCTCGTTGTTGGGATAAATATCACTGACCTTCAGGTAAAGCTGTTTCCCGATGGCTCCGCCGGGATGAAGGCGGGCAAAATCCCTGGAGGTGAACCCACGGGCCTCCAGCAGGCAAACCGCAAGGGCATCACCCATCACAAGCTGAGCCGTAGTGCTGGAAGTGGGAGCCAGGTTGTTCGGGCAGGCCTCCTTTGACACGGTGGTGTCGATGATCAGGTCGGCTTGTCTGGCCAGGTAGGATTCCCGGTTCCCTACGATGGCAACCAGCGAGCTGCCATACTCCTTGAGCAGGGGGACCAGTATTTTTATCTCGGGGGTTTCACCGCTTTTTGAAAGACAGAGGACGATATCTTCCTTCTGGATCGTGCCCAGGTCGCCATGGATGGCATCGGCCGCATGAAGGAAAGTGGCAGGTGTGCCGGTAGAATTAAGGGTTGCAACAATTTTCTGGCCGATAATGGCGCTTTTCCCGATGCCGGTCACAACGACCCTGCCTCTCGACTCAAGAATCAGATCAAGGCAATTTAAAAAGTCAGTGTCTATAAAATTTATTAAATTTGCTATGGCGGCAGCTTCCTCCTTAATTGTGGTGATTGCGATCGTTTTCAGGTCTTTCATTTTTTTCAATGCACAATTTTTTTTTCAAATATTTGTTTATTCCAGACGTTTATACTTACATTTGTATATAGACGACGGGAGTTTGGATTAATTGACTTACCCTGAACAAAAGTACTAAAATAAATCAAAGTTAAAAAATGGCGGCCAACAAGGACGAGCATCAGCTATTTGAAGTATTGAAGAAAGTGTTTGGTTATGATAGTTTTAAAGGTAATCAGGAGGCCATAATTCGTAGTGTCCTGGCCAATAATGATACCTTTGTCATCATGCCCACCGGTGGAGGAAAATCGCTGTGCTATCAGCTGCCTGCCCTGATGAAGCCCGGAACGGCCATCATTGTTTCCCCGCTGATTGCCCTTATGAAAAACCAGGTTGACTCGATCCGGAGCTTCGGAACAGAGAACAATGTGGCCCATTTCATGAATTCTTCACTTACCAAGCAGGAGATCACACAGGTAAAACAGGATATAACGGACGGGAAGACCAAGTTGCTTTATGTGGCTCCTGAGACCATCACCAAGGAGGAAAACATAGAGTTCCTCCAGAATATCCAGATTTCATTTTATGCCATCGACGAGGCGCATTGTATATCAGAATGGGGTCACGACTTCAGGCCTGAATACCGGAGGTTGCGACCCATCATCGATGCCATCGGGCAGAAGGTGCCTGTCATCGCACTCACCGCAACAGCCACCCCCAAGGTGCAACAGGATATCCAGAAGAACCTGAATATGATGGACGCTTCGGTGTTCCTCTCATCCTTCAACAGGCCCAACCTCTATTATGAAGTGCGGGCAAAAACGAAGAATGTCACCAAGGATATCATCAAATTTATCAAGGGACATGCCGGCAAATCGGGTATCGTTTACTGCCTGAGCCGGAAAAAGGTGGAGGAGATGGCCGAGAGTTTCGTGGTCAACGGGATTAAGGCATTGCCTTATCACGCAGGCCTGGATGCGTCAACCCGCCGGCAGAACCAGGATAAGTTCCTGATGGAAGAGGTGGATGTGATCGTTGCGACCATTGCCTTTGGGATGGGGATCGATAAACCCGATGTCAGGTTTGTGATCCATTACGATATGCCAAAAAGCCTGGAGGGTTATTACCAGGAGACCGGAAGGAGCGGCCGCGATGATGGCGAGGGCAACTGCATTGCATTCTACAGTTATGATGACATTCAGAAACTCGAAAAATTCCTGAAGGGAAAGGCGGTGGCCGAACAGGAGATTGCCAAGCAGCTGCTGATGGAAACTGTTTCCTACAGTGAATCTTCCGTATGCCGCCGCAAACAGTTGCTGCACTATTTCGGAGAGATCTATACCGAAGATAATTGTCAGAACTGCGACAACTGCATGCATCCCAAAAAGAAATTTGAAGGAAAACAATATGTCAGGCTGGTGCTGGAAACCGTAATTGCCGTCAAACAGCAATTCAAGAACAAGCACATCATCAACATTATCCTGGGGAAAAGTGCGGCGACGATAAAATCCTACAAGCACAATAAACTCGACGTATTTGGCAAGGGGGCCGAACACGACGAAAAATTCTGGAATGCCGTGATCCGCCAGACCCTGATCGAACGCCTGCTTACCAAGGATATCGAAAATTACGGCCTGCTGAAGATCAGCCCCGAGGGAACCCAGTTCCTGAAAAGCCCCCATTCGGTGATGCTTGTGGATGATCATGATTTTGAAAATCCTGAAGAAGAGGAACTCTTTGAAGCCCTTGGATCAAAAAGCAGCACCGCCGACAAAACATTATTTGCCCTGCTCAAAGACCTTCGCAAGGAGATCGCCCGGAAGGAAAAACTCCCTCCCTTCGTTATTTTCCAGGATCCTTCGCTCGAAGATATGGCGATCCAGTATCCTGTCACGGTTGATGAACTTCGCCAGATCACCGGCGTTGGCTCGGGAAAAGCGGTGAAATATGGAAAACCCTTCCTCGACCTGATTAAAGAATATGTGGAGGAAAATGAGATTATCCGTCCGATGGACATGGTTGTCAAATCAGTGGTCAATAAATCGGGGATCAAGGTCTTTATCATCCAGAGCATCGACCGCAAGGTTGCCCTGGAAGATATCGCCCTGGCCAAAAACCTGAGTTTCGAGGAGCTGATCACCGAGATTGAGAGCATTGTCGGTTCCGGAACCAAAATTGATATCAACTATTACATCGACGAATTTGTCGATCCATATCACCAGGAAGAGATCTTTGAATATTTCCGCAAAGCTGAATCCGATTCAATTGATGATGCACTGAAAGATTTGGGGGAAGATGAGTTCACCGAGGAAGAGATCAGACTCATGCGTATTAAATTCATGTCAGAATTAGGAAATTAAACAAACAACCATGCAAGAAGAGAATAACGAAATTCCTCAGCTGAATGAGGAGAGGGAAAATTATTACCCTGCCGGGGAGACAACCGTAAAAGCAGTTGAAACAAAACCGCCTTTTTTTACCTTCAACTTCAACACGCTGCTTGGACTGGTGCTGCTGGTGGGGCTGGCGGTTTTATATGTATTATTTTTCAGCAGCCGCAAGCACCAGGAGTCGTCCATACCGCTGAATATTTCAAAGCCGTCGGGAAAGGCAACCTCGGTGGTCTATGTCAACCTCGACAGTTTGAATGCCCATTACGAATTGGTGAACATCCTGCGTAAAGACCTCGAAGGTACCGGGAAAAAACTGCAGGCGGAAGTTCTGGCTGAGCAGTCGGCCCTTGAAAAGGAGGGAGCCGAGTTTCAGCGCCAGGTTTCAGCCAATGCGATTCCCGAGGATAAGGCCAAGGGGATCTATGAACAGCTGATGAAACGCAGTTCGCTCCTCGACCAGAAAAAACAGCAATACACCCAGCGGGTTGCCGACCAGGAGATGAGTATGAACCTGAGGCTGGTTGACAGTGTCACCACCTTCCTGCGGCGCTTCAACAAGCAGTATAAATTTGATTATATCCTTGGATATAAAACGGGAGGGGAGATCCTGATTGCCAACGACACCATGGATATCACCCAGACGGTTTTAGGCGCCTTAAATACAGAATATCAGCAGCGAAAGAAATGACCCTTGTCACAAGACTTTGTTTCCTGACAGCGCTTTTCTGCCTGCTGGTTTCGTGTGGTGAAAAGAAAAACATACCCTCCACCGAAATTGAAATGGTGTCTGATTCATTGATTTCACCGGAAAAAATGGTGCTGATCCTTGGAGATGTACACGTGGTTGAAGCTGCCATGTTGCTTGACCAGAGTCCGGGTAAGGATATCAAGGCTAATGGCGACTTTTATTACCAGGGGGTTTTTGGAAAATATCACATCAGCCGGCAGCGGTATGACGCAAACCTGAAATATTACAGGCAAAATCCTGCAAAGATGTCGAAGATGTATGACAAGGTGATCCGGGATATTGAAACGAAGGAGAAAAATTTTCCTCCCGGCCGGTAGTTACTTTTTTGTATAGGTTGCCACCGCAGTGATCACGTTGGCGCCATCATCGATGGTATAATTCCAGGCTATCGTTTTTCCCGACAAGGTGCCGCTCCCGTTATACTTCAGCCCGTCGATGACCTGGTTGGCATCGAGGGTGATTTTTGTGCCCGAAACCACTGCCCCCGCTGCAGGCCCGGTTTTAACCGTACCCGCGAAACCGGAGATCAGCACCCCGTTGGTCGAGTTGGGATCGGCGGAGATGATGGCGTCATAGGTTAATTTAGTATGGAATTCGGTGACACTCCAGCTTCCCAGGAAGGCATCCCTGCCAGTGGAGGTCGTTGTGGTTGTCGAGGAATCCTTGGCACACCCGGTTAAAAACGATGTAACCGCGGCAAAAAACAGGAAGAGGATTACTTTACTTTGTCTCATGGGTAATGTTTTTTAAGAGTCAGGTATCCTAATTATATCATAATTTCAACGATCCGGTCGGCAAGGCGGCTGGCGCCAATGCGGAAGAGTTCGGGGGTCAGCCAGCCATCTCCGAGAATCTCTTTCACCAGGCAATGATATCCAAGCGCTTTCCCGGGGTCGGATATCCCCCCGGCAGGTTTGATCCCGATTTTTTTCCCGGTGTTACGGTAGTATTCCCCGATGACCTTCAGCATCACGAAAACGGACTCCTCCGTGGCAGCCGGAGTGATTTTCCCGGTACTGGTCTTGATGAAATCGGCGCCGGCCTCGATGGCGATTTCACTTGCCCTGGCAATATTCTCAGGGGTAAGCAGTTCGCCTGTTTCAAGGATCACCTTCAGCAGGTGGTGTTTGGTCACATCGCGCATGGCATCGATTTCACGATAAAGCTGGTTGTATTCCCTTTCAAGGAAGGTACCCCGTGAGATGACAACATCGATTTCATCAGCTCCTTCACTTACTGCATAACGGATCTCGGCAAGTTTGACCGAAAGAGGCATCTGGCCGTGTGGGAAGGCGGCTGCCGTGGTCGCAACCTTGATTGGCGTGCCTTTTAACGCATTTTTGGCAGTGCCGATGAAGGGAGGATAGATACAAACGGCCGCAGGGTAGGGAAGCCCCTTTTCGCCGAATGAGATGGCCTTTTCACACAGGGCCTTTATTTTAGCATGGGTATCCGACCCCTCCAGGGAGGTGAAATCCATGAAGGAAAATAGCTGTTTCAACGCTGCCACGGACTCCGCGGCAGGTGGCCTTTTGTCAAGGATTAATCGGATATCGTCCTGAATTGTGTCAAATGATATCCCGGAGAGCAATGAAAAAGAATACATGGTTGCGGTTGATTAGAAACTAAAGCTCAGACCCAGACTTGGCATCAGAGGCATCTGATCAACACGGGTATAGGATACTCTGTCGAAATAGAAAATGTTCTGCTGGTTCAGGGCATTGGTAACACTGGCATTGATTTCTAATTTGGTTGTTTTGCCAAGGAAGAAGATCTTTTTCAGGTTGAAGTCAAGACGACTGTAATAGGGCAGCCTGCCTTTATCGTAATCGGAATAGAGGATTCCCAGCTTCCCGTTGGCAGTGGTAATGTTGGTGCCCATGTTTTCAAAGGAGATCTGTTCGTAGAAACCCTGGGTCTGCGTAAACGGGAATCCTGATCCGAAGTTATATCTCACATCGAGTTCCCATCCCTGTTTCTTACCCCAGTTAAAGGTGGAAACCACATTCAGGTTGTGCCGGCGGTCGTAAGGCGGGACATAGTCGGTAACACCATCGCTGCGATGGATAAATCCGTAAGAATAGGTGACCCAGAAATGAACTTTCTTCCAGTCATATTTTACAGAGAAATCCACCCCCTCCGCATCGCCGGTCTCAAATACAAAGTCCTTCTTGTAATAGTCGGGAACATTTGCATTGGCAGGCGTGTCATCATATAATTTGTTCCTGTTCAGGCTATAAAGCTGTGGATAATATTTATAATAACCCTCCACATTGACCGACAGGTTCTGGAGGATGTCCCATTCGAAACCGAAGACCCCCTGCGTACAGCGCTGGTAGCGTGTAGTAACGGTTTTGCCCTTAAATGTGGTAGGCAGGCTGGTCGGGCTGGTGATAAACCCGTAAAACAGGTTGACCACGTCCTTGTCGTAGGTGGTGCTGAGCAGGTTTTGTGAATACATGCCGCCAGCCAGTTTAAGGCGGAAGTTCTTGGCCAGGTTATACTTCACCGCAAGTCTTGGTTCAAGCGATGCTGCTGAAAGCGAACCATAATACTGCAGGCGAAGTCCCGGCTCAATGATAAACTTCCCAGGCATCCATTTGTATTTTACAAAAACGCAGGCTTCAGTTGAATTCTGCGGGTCTCCCCCGATCTGGCGGTTAACGCTGTTGGTGAATTCAAGGGTTGTTTTGTATCCCGACAGTTCAAGCCCGTATTTAAGCGCATCTCTCCCGAAGAAATAGGTGAAGTTCAAGCCTCCGTTGAAACCGGCAATCGAGCTGGACCTGGGCGACTGTCCCTGGGCATCCATCATCACCTTATAATAGGAGTAGGCGAAGTTACCCTCGATCAGGACCGAACTCTTGGCAGGGATGGCCAGGAAGTTGACCCCGCCGCCGAAGGACTGCCAGTTGTAGTTATTCAGAATGGAATAGTGAACCTTGTCGGTAAAGTCGAATCCGAAAAGGTTAACCTTGCTGCCGTTAGGTGCGTTGATGGCGATTTTGCCGTAAATGTCAAGATAATTGTAGGGAAGTCCGTTTTTGTCGATATAGTCGTAAAAGATCTTGCTGGATTGCTCGAGATAGGAGTTCTTTACCGAGAGCAGGAAGGTGGCGCTTGCGTCATCCTCGTTTTTTGGCTTGTGGATTGGCCCTTCAAGCAACCCCTTGGCGCCGAAGGTGCTTACATCAAATTTGCCGGCAAGCCTGTTTTTATTTCCATCGCGGGTGCTTACATCCATCACCGATGAAAGCCGTCCGCCGTATTCGGCGCCGAAACCACCGGTATAGACATCCACGTTTTTGAGAATATCCACATCGAATACGGAAAAGAGGCCGATGGAGTGAAACGGGTTGTAGATGATCATCCCGTCGTAGAGCACCTTATTCTGAATGGGAGGGCCGCCGCGGATATACAATTGTCCGCCCTGGTCACCCGAGAAGATGACGCCGGGCAGGATCTGCAGGTATTGTGCAAGGTCGGGCTGACCGCCGATGGTCGGGATAGACTGGATCTCCTTCGGCGTGATTTTGATGATGCTGGTCTGTGTCTCCCTTACCTTGTCCTGCCTGGCGGCAGAAATGTTGATCTCATCAAGCTGCACGGTCGACTTGGTAAGATAGAGTTTTTTGGAGAGAAGTTCGTTCGCCTTGATCGTCACTGGCATTTTAAGGGTGTCAAAACCTACATAGGTTACCATCAGGAAATACTGGCCGGGCGGGATTTTGGTGATCGCGAAATAACCGTTGGCATCGGTCGGGGCGCCGATGGATGTTTTGTACAGGTAAACGTTGGTGAACAGGACCGGCTCGCCGGTTTCCTGTTCATAAACAAAACCGCGGATGGAGCCATTCTGGGCAAAACCGCCCTGGTGACAGGTTGCAAAGAGGAGGACAAGTAGAAAATATACCGGAAATACTTTGTATAACTTCATGGGGAAGATAGATAGATTTGATTTCAACCAACAAAATTAGTCATATTCATCGATTAAAAAAAGTAAAATCCACATCTCCTATCTTTATGCAGATTAGGAAAATATTCTTATTTTTGTCCAAATTCAACTACATTTGAAACCTAGCTATGCAGAAGTTATTGTTATTGGGGGACGAAGCAATTGCACAGGGTGCTTTGGATGCCGGCATCTCTGGAATTTACGCCTATCCGGGAACTCCCTCCACTGAAATCACTGAATTTGTCCAGAATTCTAAATTTGCCCACGACAACCATATACATTCCAGTTGGTCAACCAATGAGAAAACAGCCATGGAATCGGCACTCGGCATGTCCTATGCCGGGAAGCGTACCATGGTATGCATGAAACATGTTGGCCTGAACGTGGCGGCCGATCCCTTTATCAACTCCGCGATAACCGGCGCCAATGGAGGTATTGTGGTCGTTTCAGCCGATGATCCCTCCATGCATTCATCTCAAAACGAGCAGGATTCCCGGTTTTTTGGAAAGTTTGCCCTTGTTCCGATCCTCGAGCCCAGCCATCAGCAGGAGGCCTATGATATGGTCGGATATGGCTTCGATTTTTCGGAAAAATACAAGATCCCCATCCTGATGCGTATTACCACCCGGCTGGCACATTCAAGATCAGGGGTGGAAAGAAATCCGGAGGTTAGGAAACAAAATGAACTGAAAATGCCTTCCGATCTCAGGCAGTTTGTTTTGTTGCCAAACCTTGCAAAAAAAAGATACAAAAACCTGCTGAAGGACCATTCGGCCTTTGTCACGGAGTCGGAGAAATCGCCGTTTAATCTCTATTTTGACGGTACTGACAAGTCGATGGGGATCATCGTGTGCGGGATTGCCTACAACTACCTGATGGAAAATTTTCCCGACCGCAGGGTACCCTTTCCTGTCCTGAAAATCGGGCAGTATCCTTTACCGCGGAACATGGTTGAAAAGATGGCAGATGAATGTGATGAAATCCTGGTTATCGAGGAGGGTTATCCTATCATCGAGGAACTGCTCAAGGGTTATCTTGGCCGCGGCATAAAGATCAGGGGTCGTCTCGACGGAACCCTGCCCCGCGACGGGGAGCTGAACCCGAACCTCCTGGCGGTTGCCCTGGGAAAACCTGACACCTTTGGATTGCCGGTGCCCGACCTGGTGGTGGGCCGCCCCCCCTCCCTCTGCAGCGGCTGTCCGCATATCGACTCCTATTATGCACTAAGCGAAACGCTTCACAACCTGTCGAACGGCAGGGTTTTTTCCGATATCGGTTGCTACACGCTGGGAGCCCTGAAACCCTACGAGGCTATCAATTCATGTGTTGATATGGGTGCCTCCATCACGATGGCCAAAGGCGCTGCCGATGCCGGCCTGATTCCTTCCGTTGCCGTGATCGGGGATTCAACCTTTACCCATTCCGGGATGACCGGCCTGCTGGATGCCGTCAATGATAAATCGCCCATCACCGTGATGATCCTGGATAATGGTACTACCGCCATGACAGGAGGTCAGGATTCACAGGCCTTCGGGAAGATCGAAGATATCTGTAAAGGGCTGGGTGTGGAAGAGTCTCATATCCGGATTTTGAAACCACTGAAAAAATACCATGACGAGAATGTCGCCATCATGAAAGAGGAACTTGCCTATATGGGAGTTTCGGTGATCATTCCCCGGCGTGAATGCATCGTGGCCATCGACAAGAGGATAAGGGAAAAATTAAAGAATAAGTAAATTACTACCTGATGAAGAAAGATATTATTCTAGCAGGCGTTGGCGGTCAGGGAATCATCTCCATCGCTTCCATCATCGGCTATGCAGCACTCGAGCAAGGCATGTTTCTCAAACAATCTGAAGTTCACGGGATGAGCCAGCGGGGAGGCGATGTGATGTCGAACCTGAGGATCTCCCACGAGGAGATCGCTTCCGATCTGATCCCCTTCGGCCAGGCCGATATGATCATTTCCATCGAACCCCTCGAATCACTCCGCTACCTGCCCTACCTTTCGGGCGAAGGATGGGTCATTACCAACACCAGGCCCTTCAACAACATCCCAAATTATCCTGATCCTGACAAAATCATGGCAGAAATCGCCAGGGTGCCGCATCACATTGCCCTCGACGCCGATGCCACTGCCAAGGAAGCAGGCTCCACCAAGGCCGCCAATATTGTGATACTGGGGGCTGCCTCTCCATTCCTGGGGATGGCCTATGAGAAAATCGAAGAGGCCATCATGTTCACCTTCAGGAAAAAAGGAGACAAAATTATCGAGATGAATTTAGCTGCGCTAAAGGCAGGCCGAGATTTTGCACGTGACCATATGTAATTAATTACTACCTTTGCACGCTTTTATTTTACAGAAACAAACAAAAATGAGGATTTTACAGCGAAAATTAGCCCATTACACCGAACCGCAGAAAGTGGAAAAAATGGGGATCTACCCATTTTTCAGGATGATTGAATCGGATCAGGATACCGTGGTGACCATGAATGGGAAAAAGGTGCTGATGTTCGGTTCAAACAGCTACCTTGGATTGACGAATCATCCGAAAATCAAAGAAGCTGCGATCAAGGCAACTGAAAAATATGGTACAGGTTGTGCCGGCTCGCGCTTTCTCAACGGTACGCTGGATATCCATATCGAACTGGAAACCAAACTGGCCGAATTTGTGGGGAAACAGGCTGCACTGGTCTATAGTACAGGCTTCCAGGTAAACCTGGGCGTTATCCCTACGGTTACCGGCCGCAACGATTATATCCTTATAGATGAACTCGACCATGCTTCCATTATCGAAGCTACCCGCCTTTCATTTGCCAAAGTGCTGAAATTCCGTCACAATGACATGCATTCGCTCGAATCGATCCTGAAACGGTGCGAACCCAGCAGGATCAAACTGATCGTGGTTGACGGCGTGTTCAGCATGGACGGCGATATCGCCAATGTCCCTGAGATTGTCAGGCTGGCCGAAAAGTATGAAGCTACCGTCATGGTCGACGATGCCCATTCCATAGGGGTTTTAGGGAAATCAGGCGCCGGTACTGCCAGCCATTTCGGCCTTACCGACAAAGTCGACCTCATTATGGGCACCTTTTCAAAATCACTTGCCGCCCTGGGAGGGTTCATCGCCAGCGATTTTGAAACGATCAATTATATCAAGCACCATTCCCGTACCCTGATTTTCAGCGCTTCCGCCACACCCGCCTCGGCGGCCGCCGTACTTGCAGCGCTGGAGATCATAAAAAGCGAACCGGAACGGATCGAACACCTTTGGGATGTAACCCATTACGCCATCGATAATTTCAGGAGACTTGGATTTGATATCGGTAGTACTGTCACGCCAATTATCCCCCTGTATATCCGCGATAACCTGAAAACACTCACGATCACCCGGATGTTACTGGATGAGGGCATTTTTGTGAACCCCGTGGTTTCTCCCGCGGTCAGTAAAGACAATACGCTGATCCGTTTTTCACTCATGGCTACCCACACCCGCGACCAGGTTGATATGGCCCTTGAGAAATTTGAAAAACTGGGGAAGAAGCTCCACATCCTTTCAAAATAACGCTGATGGCAAAATCCGATACGATCGAAGTCGTTAAAGTATGCAGCAAAAAGGATCTGAAAAGATTCATCAAATTCCAATACCAGCATTATAAAGGCAACCAGTTCTGGTGTCCGCCCGTAAGGATGGACGAGGTTAATACGCTAAGCAGGGAGAAAAACCCTGCTTTTGACTTTTGTGATGCAGAGTACTGGATCGCTTACCGTGGCGGGGAAATCGTTGGCCGAGTGGCAGGGATCATCAACCATAAGGCCAATGAACGGTGGAATGAAAAACTGGTGCGCTTTGGATGGATCGAATTTATCGACGACGATGAAGTCTCCCGTATCCTGACCGAAACCGTCGAGGAGTGGGGCCGGTCGAAAGGTATGACCGGGATCCATGGCCCGCTTGGCTTTTCCGATATGGATTACGAAGGGATGCTGATCAAGGGATTCGAGGAACAGTCAACCCTGACCTCCATCTACAACTATCCCTATTACGTTCAGCATATGGAAAAGCTGGGATTTGGAAAGGCGGCCGACTGGGTACAGTATGAGTTTGAAATCCCCCCCTCCATCCCCGATAAGGTTGAAAGGTTATCCTTGCTGGTGCAGGAGAAATATAAACTGCGCATCGTAAAGGCACGTACGGCCAAGGAGTTGCTGCCCTATGCCCCCAAGATGTTCCGCACGCTGAATGCCGCCTTCAAAGACCTGTACGGTTATACGGAGCTGTCGCAGAAACAGATGGATATGTATGTGAAATCCTATTTCGGGTTCATCCGGCCTGAATTCGTCTCTTTCGTGGTGAATGAACAGGATGAACTGGTTGGATTCGGCGTCTCCATGCCCTCCCTGACAAAAGCACTGCAAAAATGCAACGGGAAGTTGTTCCCGTTTGGCTTCATTTATATCCTGAGGGCCATCAAAAAGAATAATGTAATCGATATGTACCTCAATGGGGTTCGTCCCGATTACCATGGAAAGGGTGTTAATTCATTATATTATAATGAGATGCACCGGGCCTACATCAACTATGGGATCAAAAAGGCTATTACCAGCCCCCAGCTTGAAGACAATGCCAAAGCGCTCACCATCTGGAAAAACTTCAATGGCCGTCAACACCTGACACGCCGCTGCTGGATCAAACATTTTTAATCTGCCCGCTCCGGCTTCCGCCTTTTGGCAGAAAGACCGGGAAGGGTGAAAGATGCAGCCATGACAAATATTCTGATCACAGGCGCCAGCGGATTTATCGGCAGTTTCCTGGTAGAGGAGGGACTTAAAAAGGGCTTCACCGTGTTTGCCGGGATACGCCGGTCAAGTTCACGCCAATATCTCCGGGATCCCCGCATACGTTTCCTCGAATTTGATTTTTCCAGTACTGACAAGGTAAAGGAGACGCTGCAGGAGTGCCTTGAACAAAACATCCGCTTTCAATATATCATCCATAACGCCGGTTTGACAAAGGCCAGGCAAAAGGAGGATTTTCACCGTGTAAACTGCCAGAATACCATCCACTTCCTTGTAGCCTTGCAGCAAACAGGGATGGTCCCTGAAAAATTTATCTTCATCAGCAGCCTTGCCGCCTTTGGGCCGGGAAACCCAATAACGGGCGAGCCGGTCAGGCTGGCGGATGAGCCAAGGCCTGTAGAGCTTTACGGGAAAAGCAAACTGGCAGCCGAACGATACATCGCCACCCTGACAGATTTTCCCTGGCTGATCGTCAGGCCAACCGGTGTTTACGGGCCAAAGGAGAAGGATTATTTTGTCTTTTTCAAAACGATCAACCGCGGTTTGGAGCCCTATATCGGCTTTAAAAAACAAATCCTCACCTTTATCTATGTGCGCGACCTGGTAAGGTTAATCTTCCTGGCACTGCCTTCGTCGCATCTGCGGAAAGCCTACTTTGTCGCCGACGGGAAGGAATATACCGCTGAAGAATTTGCCGCCATAACCAGGCAGGCGCTGGGCAGGAAAACCATTCGGTTTACCGTTCCGCTTGCACTGGTGAAGGCCATCGCTGTCGGCGGTGAAACCCTTGCAGGCATGTGGGGAGGAACCCCAACGCTGAACAGTGACAAATACAATGTACTGAGCAGTACCAACTGGCGCTGCGAGGTGGAGCCGCTTGAGCGGGATTTCGGGTTTAAGGCCGAATACGATCTTGAGAAAGGGGTGAAGGAATCCATCGCCTGGTATCGCAAGGAGGGATGGCTATAGTATACCCGAACAATATCAGTTGATTGCATTGAACCATAAGACGGGCAAAAGAAAGTAGATCATTTTTTTCATCCTGTCGAATTATTTTGAAAAATTGAAGATGGTTCATTGCACAGATTCTGCAGTAAACGGGCGTTACTGGATGATATTTTCATATTTTTGCTGATGGTTATGGTTCCCTGATAACATTCTCAGGCTGCACTGCCTTACATATGAGCGAAATTACTCTCCTGAAGGTCTCCACGATAAAAGAGCTGAAGCGGTTTATCGATTTTCCGTTTCAACTCTATAAGGGAAATGCGTATTGGGTCCCCCCCCTGATCTTTGATGAATTAAACACGCTCCGCAAGGATAAAAACCCTGCTTTTGAATATTGCGAGGCTGAGTACTGGATTGCCCTCCGTGATGGCAAACCGGTCGGGCGCGTAGCCGGCATAATCAACCACAAGGAATATGAACGCTGGAAAGAAAAGCTGGTGAGATTCGGCTGGATTGATTTTATCGATGATCCTGAAGTATCAGAGCTTTTGATCAATACAGTTAAGGAATGGGGACGGTCGAAGGGGATGACGGGGATTCACGGGCCGCTGGGGTTTACCGATATGGACCCGGAGGGGATGCTGACCGAGGGGTTTGACCAGCTGTCAAGCCTTTCAGCCATCTATAACCATTCCTATTACAATGATCACATTCAGCGGCTGGGCTTTGAAAAGGCTACCGACTGGGTGCAGTTTGAGATCAACATCCCTGACGAGATCCCTGCCAAGGTAGAGCGCATGACCAGGATCGTACTGGAAAAATACAAGCTGCGCTTGCTGAAACCAAGGAAGGCCAGTGAAATTCGTCCCTATGCCTCGAAAATGTTCATCATGTATAATGAGGCGTTTCATGATCTTTACGGATTCACCCCGCTGACCCGGAAGCAGATGGATTGTTATACCAAGCAGTACTTCGGATTCATCAGGCCCGAATTCGTTTCCCTGATCGTTGACGAGCAGGATGAGATCGCCGGTTTCGGGATCACCATGCCCAGTATGGACAAGGCGATGCAGAAGACCCACGGAAGGTTGTTCCCGTTTGGGTTTCTTCACCTGTTAAAGGCCATGTACTTTAACGATGCCATCCACATGTACCTGATCGGCGTCAGGCCCGATTACCAGGGGAAAGGCGTGCTGGCCCTCGTTTACCACGAACTGAACAAGGCCTATATCGCAGCCGGGATGAAAACCGCCCGCACCCATCCTCAGCTGGAAGAGAACTTCCGTGCGGTCTCCATATGGAAAAATTATGATGCCCGGGTGAACATCCGGCGGCGTTGCTATACCAGTTCCCTGTAACAGCAGGGATTTCCCCAGGGCCCCCAATCAGCCTGGATTTGTCGGTCAAGGTTCATCTATATCATCGTTCCGGCCCGAAAGGTTAATGACCGTGCCCGGGGAGTGCCTTCACCGGAAAGGGGAGGGGATCGCCCTTAACTGTTGACCTGCCGCCATCAGTGGATTTCACCGGCGCAGGCCATGGCCATCCGGTTACCAGGGGCGAGTAATTCCCTGTGATCGCCTCGTACTGCCTGTAGTTTCCGCTTCCCGCTTCATACTTGAATTCCTCCCGGTATTTATGCTGTGAATTTAACTCCTGGTCCTGGTAAATTAATATATTGCCAAGGCTATTATAGGTGTAATTTTCAATGTTATATTGTACCCAGGTGTTGTTGTTCCAGTCGTAACCTTTGCTGGAGGTTAACCGGCCACCGGTATATTCCATGGCGTATTTCCAGATATCCAGGCTCCCCGAATATTTTGTGGAATCAAGTTCTGTGGTTATCTGGTTTCCCTGGTACAGATAGGTAATCCAATATTTTTCATTCCCGTTGTTATACGTTATATCCGTAGCGATAATTCTTTTATTGCTGTCATAGGTGCAAAGGGCTTTCTCAGATTCTGTCCAGCTACCCAATGAAAAATTATACCAGGTGGCTGAAGTCAAACCTGCCGTACCAAAGGTATAGATCCATTTATAGGCAGTATATTCGTTCCCTGCCTGATCAAACGAATGGGTAAGGATTTCAACAGGATTGGTGCCTGAAAAAGAGGTAACTTCAGTAAAACTGCTTTTATACCATATCCCGTTGGCCGTATCGTAGCGGGTTACGGAGATCAACTGGTTGCCACTATATTGAAAGGTTGTTTTAGCAGTTTTTACCAAGTGTGAGGAATGGTAATCTATCGCTGAAGAAAGTTGATTTCCTGAATACTGGAAAACAGTTTTAGAATTGATTGTGTCATTCGCATAATAGGCCCATTCAATAATACGCTCTGAGGGGGTGGACCCGGAGGATTCACTGGATTTTTTCTTGCAGGAGATCATCATGAGCCCCGGCATGACCATCATGATGATCAGGATGCAGCGGAGGGGAGAAAAAAAAATCATAATAATTCGATTTGAGTTAATGAATAAGGTAGGTCAATAGACAGACTGTCAATCCCCTTACTTGTTTCCGGCTGGTTTGCGAGGTTGATGGAAGCTCATGGCTGATGGATGTATACCGGGATCGGCAACTGTCGATTTAAGCGGGTAGGGCCAGGGCATTCCGGGTAAATTCATATACCCGCTGTAAATAAATGCAAACTGCCTGAAATTCCCTGCTCCGCCTTCATAGGTTATCTCTTCCCTGAATCTGTTGGTTGAATCGGCTGAAATTCCCTGGTATTTGATTTCATTCCCCTCAGCATTGTATGTGTAGGACTCATTATAGGAGAGGGTCCAGGTATTATTGTTCCAATCATACTCCTGGACTGAGGAGAGTTTGCTGTTGGCATATTGGCAGTTATATTTCCATACATACCAGTCGGGATTGGCATAGGAGGAGTCCTGTTCGGTCGTCATGTTATTTCCCTGGTAGGTATACCTGTAGTGGTCTTCAAAGCCGTAGAGGGTTGACAGGTACTTCATCAGGATCAACCTTGACGCGTTGTCATAGGTGTTTTCGTACCTGCTGGTTTCCGTCCAGGAACCGGAGGAATAGGTGTAATAGATTTTCGCGGTTATGAGTGCCCCGCTGAAGACCATTGACCGTTTGGTCTTACCCGTTTCAGTGCCGGTTTGATCGTAACTGTGTATGATAAACTCCGATGGAGTGCTGCCATTGTATAATGTTACTTCCGTATATGAACGCTTGATCCAGTTTCCCCCGGTTGTGTCGAACCTTGTGTAACTGGCAATCTGACTTCCATTGTAGGATAAAACGACTTTGTAGAGCTTTACCATCCTTGAGTTATAAAAGATTAAGTCAGAGAGCAGGTTGCCGGAATAATGATAAACATTTTTACTGTATAGTGTGTCTGCTTCATAGGTCGCCCATTCTGTAATGCGCTGGGAAGAAACGGACACTGCGGTTTCACTGGCTTTTTTCTTGCAGGAAAAAAACACGAGGCAAGTCAGAAAAAGGACGATGGCAAGTCCTGTCGGGGAAAAATATTTCTTATACATATGCAGGGATTTACATTTATTTGTGTTATTAACAACCAATATTATCAATACTCAATTGTGTTGAAAACATCCTTCCGGACTCCTGTCTTAAGCAACGTTCAACACAGGTTTATTTGTCCAGGGAATACCGGATAAGTGGCTATTGGCATTTTCATTTGGGATCTCACACTTTACAGACTTGTGTAAATTGAAACAGTCTCAAAAGAACTCATCACTGAACCCTTTTGAGACTGTTTTACAATAAATTATATGCTTTTAGAAATAAAATGCCAGATTGATGGCGCCACCTGTATTGCTGTTGTCGATGCCGAAATAGGCTGAACCCCCGCGTTTGATGGTTGTTGTTTTTGCTGTTTTGTTGACACCATCCCAGGTTTCTGTTTCAATGTTTGATTTTCCCTTGAACTGCATTGCTAATCCCCATGAGAATTCACCGCCCAGTGAAATTTTTGGTGCAATGAAATACTCGACACCGATAAATGCATTGGCTCCGATACCAAATGCAAAGCCATCGGAGTTGCTCAGAAGCCGTGCCGAACTGGCTGTGGCGGTATAACCCCCTGTTGCATCAGCAGTCCATGGAGTTTGTGTCGACAAAGGGCTGAGGTGAACAGCGGTAAAGGCGTTGCCATAAGTATAGTTATTGCTCTTCGAACCAAGGAAAATATTCGCCATTGCTCCCACATAGCCCTGCACGCGACCTTTGCCGCGACGCTGCTCAATACCGGCTCCCAACACCAGGTTAAAGGCAGTGCTGGTCCATTTATCGTCGACAGTGGCTTCATTTGGTGTGGCCGTACCAAGCTGATCGGTAATCGTGTTCTTCTTTGTGTCGGCGATAAAACCGATGCGAATCCTGGCCCGCAAGGCAGTGGTAGCACTGGTGAATTTTTTCACCTGGAAGGTATAGGTCGGGATGTTATCTCCAAGGCCGGGAAATGACCAGGAAGGAGCACTGGTTGAGGAGGTGCCGTGAAACATGTTGCCAAGATAGGATAAAAACGGGACTGCATCCACCGATAATCCGATATCTCCCTTTTCGGGCAAAATGGGGAATCCTTTTTTTGATGTTAGCTCTTGTGCGTTTGCAATACTCATGCATAGGAGTCCGGCAAATAACAGCATACTGATTTTTTTCATGGTTTTTTGTTTTTAGTGAATATTTGGTTTATAAGGGTTTCCAATGAAACTTAAATGGGAATAGTTATAAATGGTTAACCTTCAATACATATTACGTATCGAGGAAAACCGGGTTGAGGGTGCCTGCGCTATTTGACAAAGGGATAGAATACCTTTTGGGTCTTAGCCGAAAAAGTGCCTTTTTTGCAGGTGTAGTTTGCCTCAACGATCAGTAAAACTTCAGAGCAATTGGTATTGCTGTAAACCCAGGAAACCTGGTACAGGTTTTTCAGCTGGCCGCTGATCATGGCAAACAGGTTTTTCAGGGTGGTAATATCAGGCGTGTAATAATAGCGTCCGCCGGTTTGCCTTGCAATCGTATCCAGTATGGCATCATTGGCCATCCCAAAACCGAGGGTATAGAGCGGAATTTGCTTGTTTATAGCCTGGCTGATAAGATCTGACTGTGAAATGGTGGATTCATTATCCTGGCCATCGGTAAACCCGATGACGGCGGGCATGAACCCGCTATGGGTACTGTTGAAGGATTCAGCATCGTTCAAACCGTAAGCCATGGCACTGTAAAATGCGGTATTGTTGAACTGCCAGGTCCAATAATTATGCAGGGAATCGAGCAGGCGGGTCGTATCGGTGGTAAACCGCTGGATCCGCTCTATGTAGGAGCTGAATTTGATCAGTTCAATCTGATCGTTCGCATTTTTAAGGACGATAAAACTGCCTGTTGCCGTTTCAAGCTCCCCGATATAGCCATCCATACTCCCCGAATAATCCAGTACCAGCGGTGTGGCGATGTTATTGCCTGTCTTGTTCAGTTTTTCAAAGGTCATCGAGGCGATCATAGCGGTATCCTGCGACCCTACGCAAACCTGTTTGATGATGAAGTTATACTGGTTGAAGTCGGAAAAGGGTTTGCCATTCTGGTCGGTCACCGAAAGATAGAGGTTGATCTGGGTACTCTTCAGCTTTGACAGTTCGATTCTCGGGATGCTGGCAATGATTTTGGTCGTGGTGGTATCGCTCATGTTGGAATAGGGCTGCGCGCCGCTGCTGCTTGTTTCAGTAGTCTTTTTTTTGCAACCTGCAAGCAAACCAACCGCAAGAATGACGATTGCCAGCAGCGTACCGGAAAGTCTCAGCAGGGAGATGTTCAGGGATTTCGTTGTTTTCATACGATAAATGTTTAATTGTTTATATTACTGATCACTCAATGTTTGAAACGAAATGTCGCGTACCTGCTAATACATGCAAAGATGCAGGATGCCTTTTGATTGTAAAATGAGGGAGCCATCCGGGTTGCCAGTGCCCTGTGGAGGATAAACTGCAAACGGAAAACAAAAAAAACTGCTACAGAGAAAACGGTTATCATCATGTCTGAAGAAAAAAATGAAACCGGGTATCAAAAAAATAATATTTAGTACCCAACATCAATAATGATTGAGCAAATATATGTGAATATATTCACAATGTCAAGAAAAATATAAATATGTTAATAGATTGAATAACAAATTGATACAATTGTAATAGTTAAATTTATATACTTCTTATTGCATTTTGTCCGGGATTCTGTAAGAGTCAACAGGGTCGCTTATTGCATTAATTATCTTCTGTTATTTTGTTTAATGATCATTCTGGATATGGTATTACCATAACAAACAAAACTGAAATATCGGTGGAGGTGGATTCGCGGCCTTGAGAGTCATCCGGTAACATCCGGGCAAAACTGTTACGGTAATGGCGGGAGTTCAATAATATGCACAGGTTAACGGGGAATTAGCCGGTGGTGGTCCAGGATTCTGGGGGGATAAAAAAAAAGAGGCTGTCCCGTGTGAGACAGCCTCTGGCATTTATTTACGCGTTGGTTGTTACATTCAGTTACTATTTGTTGGGAGGAAACATATCCCAGAAAAGCCTGGTTGTAACGGCATCTCCGCCTGTTCCGAGGGCAGCTGAAGCAGCGGCATAATTGGCGCCGTTCAGTGTCTGTTCAACAACCGGGAAGGTAAGACGTAAAGGAATATCGGTTTTGGCATCGGCAGGTTTCACGAGTACCGGATAATCCAGCATTCTCCAGGAGGTCCATGCCTCAAACCCTCTGTTATAAAGGGCAAGCCATTTTTGTTCGCCGATTTTCTGTTTCCAGGTACCGGTTGCAGTTGAATATTTAACAGCAGTCTGGGCCAGGTAAGTAGCGGGAACCGTATCTGTTTTTGACCAGTATTGGAATGATAAGGTGATGGCATTGTTGTAATGGGTTTCAACAGTACCGCCAACAGTAAATCCTCTGGCAACGCCTTCAGCCAGTAAAAACTCAGTTTCGGAGGCATCAAAGATGACGGCTTCGAACGTAGGATCCTGGAGTTTATCAGCAACATGCGAATATTGGTAATAATCGTTGAGGTCCCCGTAAACGCCACCCACGTATGCCATTTTGGATATACCGATAGTTGTAGAGGTATCAGCCATTGTAAAAAAGTATGGCAATCTGGGATCTTTCAAGGAGTTCATTTTATCAATGAAGGTGTTGGCGCCAACAAAGTCATGTCTTCCGCTTGCGACCAGGTTGTCATAGATAGGATTGGAGTTAGGCTGAAACTGCATATAAACAATCCGGGCATTATCGGCATTGGATGAAATTACATGCGGCGCTGCAGCCTCTACAGTTGTTTTGGCGAGGGTAGGCTCAATATCAGAGAGGAGCATTCCCATGCGTAGTTTCAGGGAGTTGGCAAATTTCAGCCATCCTGCAACATCTCCGTAATACATGTTATCGGCATTGCCAAAACTGCCATAGGAAGGATTCATTTTGTTGATGGCGGTGTCCAGCCGTGCAATCAGGTCTTTATAAATGGTAAGCCCATCATCATACTTGGGCAGTAAAATACCTGTTTTCAGTGCCTGTGAGTAAGGTACATTGCCGAATGATTCGACAAGGACGCTATACGAATAAACTGTCAGCACCTCAATAATAGCGAGTTTATTAACTAAAACTGCAGGGTCATCGCCTAACTTTGTACCTGTGGATTTGAGAACTTTCCCGGATTCATCCAGGTTTTTCAAAACGCTCACATAAAGCTGATTCCAATGGTTGCCGGGAATCGGACGGGTGATGATGTCGTAGATACTTTCATCGTTATAGGTGGTTTCAGTCCACTGCTGGGTGAACATTCTCCATATATTGAGGTTTACGTTTGGCGTGACCATCTGGTCGAACAGACGTTTCTGGGCTGCGGTGAATAATGATTCACCTGGAACAACGGGGGGATCCTTGATGTTTTTATTCAAATCTTCAAGTTTCGTACAAGACGAAAACACCAGGAGAACCAGGAAAATTGATAATATCTTTTTCATATTTTTTAATTTAGAAGGTGAGTTTTACGTTAAAGCTAAAATCACGGGTCGAGGGCAATGAACCTGTTGTATAACCCTGCAGGTTTCCTGCGCCAAGTCCGGATTCCGGATCTGCGTATGGTAAATTCTTGAAGATGATCCAAACGTTGGATGCTACAGCCGTAAAAGTTACCCCCGTGATGAAACATTTTTTCAAAATGGCAGAAGGTAATGAATAGGATAAGGAAACTTGTCTCAGTTTCACATAGCTTGCGTCGTAAACAAAGGCTTTGTTCGGAAGTCTGGCATAACCGAAGGCGCCGTAGTTTGAAGCGGCCAGCCTCGTTTTATTGGGAGTTACGGTTCCATTTGCAGAAACATTGACACCGGGGTTGATAAAACCACCGCTCGTTGAGGCATATCCTTTGGAATGGTCGGCAGGATCGGCCCATACGATAAGATCTCTGACAGGATTTCCCAGGTCGTTGGTATAGGCAGTTTCCTTGTATAAACCGGTGGCTAAACCGTAATACATATCGAGGGAGAAGATATCCCCGCCTTTTTGTACATCGATAAGGAAAGCAAACGACCAGTTTTTATAGGTAAGGTTGTTCAACAGACCACCGGTCCAGTCGGGGTTCATGTTTCCGATAACGTTGTCAGATTTGGTTGTAATCTGGTAAGCTCCGTTTGATTTTACAACTTTTTGTCCGCTGTTATAGACGAAATCTGTTCCGTAAAGAACACCGTAAGGCTGACCAACCTTTGCATTCAGCGTAACGCCACCCTGGAATGATCCAAGCTGGAGGTTGTCAACGCCTTCTTTTAAGGAAAGGACTTTGTTCCGGTTCATGGCCCAGTTCAGCGTTACATCCCATTTGAAGTTCTTGTTTTTGCACGGAGTGCCATGCAGGGCAAGTTCAATACCCTGGTTCTGGATCTCGCCGGCATTGATGATCTCTGTATTGTATCCGGTGCTGGAGGAGACGGGGAGTGGCAGGATCTGGTTGATGGTGTTGGTCTTATATAACGCCAGGTCAAAACCAAGGCGTTTGCCAAGGAAGTACATTTCAAGACCACCTTCGATACTCTTTGTGTTTTCAGGTTTCAGGTCAGGATTTTTCAGGATTGTCGGGACCGTTGAGGAGGCCGCATTAAATGGCATGTTAATTACATAGTTGTTTACAAGCTGGTCGAAACTGGGGCTGTTACCAACCTGGGCATAGTTCAAACGGACTTTACCGAACGAGAGCCATTTGGCTTCAGGAATCACGTTGGAAAATACAAAACTACCGGCAACAGAGGGATAATAATAGGAACTGTTTGCTTTTGGCAGGGTTGAAGCATGGTCGCGTCTGATCGTAGCATCAAGGTAGAGGAAGTTTTTATATCCGAGGGAGGCGCTGGCATAGATACCTTCTACCCCGACTCTTGAAGCAAGTTCTTTTGGAAAAGGCAGTAGGCCGATACTGTTCTGGATTGAATAAACTTCAGGAATTGCCAAACCGCCGCTGGTTGAGGAGATCAGACGATCATAATTGGTTCTTCTGATATTCATCCCCAGAACGCCTTTCAGGTTGAATGATTTCGAAATATCCTTGTTGAAATTTGCCATTACATCATAGTTGTACTCGCTGTAACGGATATCTCTCCTGAGGTAACCTGATCCCTGTTCGCTTCTGCCACCGCTTCCGTCAGCCTGGGTGGTACCGATACCAAAGGTAGCTGCAACACTTCCGATTGCTCTTCTTTCTTCCTGTAATTCCGAATAGGTGTCAACCGAAAAACGACCAAACAGGTTTAACCAGTCGGTAACCTTGTAGGTTGCCCCCAGGTTGCCGATAAAACGGTTTCTCTTGTCAGTTTCATAATTTTCATAACGGGTCCAGTAGTAGTTGTCCCAGTAGATAGGCTGTGCATCCGAAGGGTCAGCATAGTTCCAGGTGGCATTGCGGTGGGTAAGGTTGTACATGTTTTTCAGATCTTTCATGTCAACGTTGGTTTCCATCCACTGGCGCATGGATCCGAGGATATTGTCATTGTACCCTGTTGAGTTACGGCCGGTAGCGCTGTTGAGGGAGTAGTTTCCAAAACCGGTAACGGTTAATTTGTTGTTCACATTCCAGGTTCCGTTCAATGAGATGTTGTTCTTGATCATTTCGCTGTTCGGCATCAGCCCGTTCTGTTTGTAATTCGTATAGGCCAACCGGTAACTGCCGAGGTTGGAGGCATTATCAAGAGCCACTGAATTTGTAAAAGTTACGGGGTTTTCAAAGAAGGTGACGGGGCCGTTGGCTGCGGGCAGCCACGGGGTCGCTTTCAGATAATTGGGTGACTTGGGGTCAACGGCAGTCCACTGGTAAACAGGCGATCCATCGAATTTTGCGCCATAGGAGGCATCTTCGGAGGTGGTAACCCACTGGGTCAGTTTACTGGAGGCATCCTTCGGCTTAACGGTGATGGTACCGTCGGTATTGATATAACGCATGTACCAGTTGTTGCCCGGTCCGTCATAATAGTGGCCGTAACCACCGCCATACTGGTTCTGGTATTCGGGGAAGGTTGATTTATCAACAAAACCAACGGTTATGCCGGAATTGATGGTAACGCCTACCCCCTTTTTTCCACCAGCGGTGCTGCCGGCACCTTTTTTGGTCGTAATCATGATGACACCGTTGGCGGCGCGCGAACCATATAATGCTGTTGCAGCTGATCCTTTCAATACGTTAATGGATTCAATGTCGTCAGGATTCACGTCAGAGGCATCATTGCCGTAGTCATAACCCACGCCCGCCTGTTGCTGGCTATACGAGTTGGTCACACTGTTGTTGACAGGAACCCCGTCAATAACAAACAACGCCTGGTTGTCACCGGTCAATGATTTGGTACCTCTTAACAGTACGTTGGTTGAACCACCCATGTTGGTGGTCGTTTTTACCTGAACCCCTGCAACCCGGCCTGATAGGGAGTTTACAAAGTTGTCGGTCTGAACTTTGTTGAGATCACTGCCGTTCACCTCCTGGGTGGCATATCCGAGTGATTTTTTCTCTCTCGGGATACCCAGGGCCGTGACGACCACACCTTCCAGTTCTCTTACACTGGGAGCTAAGACAACATTCACAATATTTTCGGCGCCAAGCTTGATCTCCTGGGTCACCATACCAACATAAGAAACAAGGATAAATTCTTTATCCTTTGGAATAGCCAGGGAGAACTTGCCGTCAATGTCGGTAATTGTCCCGGTAGCGGTACCTTTAACCATGACAGTTGCACCCGGAATGCCGGAACCATCATCAGAACTTGTCACCTTGCCCGTAATCGTACGTTGGGCATTGGCTACTTGCAACCCTATGAACAACATAAGGGCAAGGAAAATAGTAAATTTTCTCATACAGTTTGATTTTTGTTAGTAAATGTGTTAATTATCAGTGATCTATTAAAATTCAGGCAAAATACAGTTGCGGAAAAAAACCATCACACACTGGTAACAATTGATTACAGTTTATGCTCAATACTTTTCATATGCAATTTTAATAATACTTTTAATAGAATTAACAATATTTTAACAAAAAATTAATAATATTTTAACTTTGTTTATAAGTTAACCGGAATCAAGGAGGTTAGGGAGATGGCATAACACGCCAGGAAAGTCAAAAAGTGCTGGTATTCAATAGAATCAATGGAGTCGGATAAAAAACCAACCTAACCGTGAGGGGGTTAAGTTATACACCGGAAAGCTACATGAACCTTAATGGAGACGGGTGAAAAACAGACCTATCAGGACGGGCAGGATGATATAGGCCAGATTGGAGCCCGGCGATACCTGCGGTTGGAACAAATGGAGGGTAAAAAGGAGCAGACAGGAGAGCGTAAAAAGATAGTACCCGGTCTTCCTTAATTTCCATACCAGGGTTGCTCCTGCAAAAGCAACCAGGTGAAGCAGGGAGGACATGAAAAAAAAGATATACAGGTGGCTGCCTGCAAAACCGCTGCCGGGGTTATACAATGCCCTGACCCGCAGGATATCGCCGGAATAGAACAGGCACAGAAGAAAAAGGATTGCCAGCAATGCAAAGTAAATCATTGAAAACAGAACAAGGAGCGACAGGATCACCGGGCGGCCTTTTTCCCTTAAGGGTTCAGGGACAGAATCGTTTCCTGGCTGGTGGCTCATCTTACGACATGAATTTCAGGTTCATGCTGTACAGAAATACAAAAAGTCCCGAGAAAAGGATATCGAAGGTTCCCGGGCTGGGCAGGTGCATGAAGTACATGGGGGATAATATCAGCAGGATCTGGAAAATGGTATAGATGTGAAATCCCGCTTTTTTCATGCGCATCATGAAAACGGCCCCGGTAACGGAACCGGCGTACAGGATCGCGGAAATCAGGAAAAAGAGAGGCTTCACCTCGCGAAGCTGTTCCATCCCCGGCATCTTGAACTTGTCGGCAAACTCCTGTGAAATCTGAACGAACATATCATAAAAACCGGCAATGACCAGGCTCGAAAACAATTGCATTCCGCTTCCTATAAAGGTAAGGATACAAAGGACTGTAAGCATACTTGGCCGTTTTGGCGGCGTTTCGGGGAGCGGCTGTTGGGTCAGGTCTTCCATCATCAGGCGTCAAATTTTGATTTATCACCACTATACACGGCATTACCGAAGCCAAGGATGGGAATAAAGATCCATGACAGGAAAAACAGGCCGACGGTAAAGCCGGTTCCCTTTCCGAAACTTTTCGACAAACCGTCCAGGGTTATAATCAGAATAATAAGATTTACGACAGGGATCAGCATCAGCAGCAGGTACCACCAGGGTTTTCCGGCAATTTTAATGCCAATCAGCAGGTTATAGACAGGGATGATGGCTGCCCATCCAGGTTCTCCCGCCTTTTCAAACATGAACCAGGCTCCCACCACCTCAATTACCGTGGTCATCATGGCAAAAAGGAGGATCGGGATAATCAGCGCCACAAGAAATGGCCAAAACGGAATCATGTCAGTAAATTCCATCGTGTTGTTTTTTTTAAAGGTTAAAAAGTGACACGTGAGGTTTCAATCTCACGTGTCACAGTGCGGTTATTGTTATTCCAAAGACCCAACAAGTCCTTCCACTTCATGAAGAATCTCGCATGATTTCACGAGTTCCTTCATGGCATTGTGATCGGGGTAGAGCGGGCGGTCAACTTCGAGGAAGTCGACATATTTCCTGATAATCTCCTTTGCTTTGGTGACCCCTGCGCCAAATTTGTACTCCCTGAAATCGAGCGCCTGTGCGGCCGCCATCAGTTCAATGCCGAGGATACCGTAAGCATTGTCGAGGATCTGGAAGTTCTTCAGAGCGGTATTCATACCCATGGAGACAAAGTCCTCCTGGTCGGCTGCCGCGGGAATCGACTGGATCGAAGCCGGTGCGGAAAGGATGCGCTGTTCCACGATCTGCATGTCGGCCGTATACTGGCTCAGCATAAGTCCGCTGAACATGCCGGCGCCCTTGGTGAGAAACGCGGGAAGTCCGACGCTCAGGGCAGGGTTGTTCAGCCGGTTCATGCGGCGCTCGCTCATCACGCTGACCATGGTCACGACATAACCTGCCATATCCATGGGTACCGATACCGGTGAACCCTGGAAATTGGCCCCTGAAAGCTGAAGATTTTCATCAGGGAAAAAGATCGGGTTGTCGCCCACCCCGTTCAATTCGATCTCCACCTGTGAACGTGCATAGGCGAGTGCATCATGGGCAGCGCCGATAACCTGCGGGGTTGAACGCATGGAATAGGCATCCTGAACCTTGCATTTTACCTTGCCCTCCACCAGATCGCCCCCGGTGACACATTTCAGGATAGCGGCAGCGCTTCGGACAGCGCCTTTAAATCCCCTGATTTCATGCAGTTTCGGACTGTAGGGACGCATATTGGCCTTCATGGCCTCGAGCGACATGGAGGCAGCGATCTCGGCCTGTTTTAGCCAGTTGTTGGCATCAAACAGGTACAGCGCGCTCATGGCTGTCAGTACATTGGAGCCATTGATGGTGGCCAGTCCGTCGCGGGCCTGCAGCCCGGGAACAGGAATCCCGGCAGCATCCAGCGCCTCCTTGCCCGACATCAGTTTTCCTTCATAGTAGGCTTGTCCTTCGCCCATCATCAGCAGGGCGATCTGCGACATGGGAGCCAGGTCGCCGCAGGCGCCAACGGAACCCTTCTGGCAAACCATGGGGGTAACGCCCTTGTTCAGCATATCGACAAGGGTTTGGGTGATTTCCAGCCGAGAACCGGAATTGCCATGGGCATGGACATTGATGCGCCCGAGCATGGCGCCGCGTACCCAGTCGAGGGGCATGGGGTCGCCGATACCGGCTGCATGATTGTAAATCAGGTATTTCTGGAATTCCTTGACCTGGTCATCGTTGAGTACCATTTCAGAGAATTCACCGATGCCGGTATTAACCCCGTACATGATCTCATGCGCCAGGATTTTGCGCTCCAGCATGGCACGGCATTTATGAATGCGTTCAATTGCCTGCGGATCCAGCTCAACTTTTTCGTTCTGACGGGCAACCCGGACCACATCCTCGATGGTAAGTCCCGCCCCTTTTATAATAAGTGTCATAGTCTTAAATTAAAATTAAAAAAAATGTATTGATCATTCCTGCATTCCTGCATTCCTGCATTCCTGCATTCCTGCATTCCCGCATTGCCTGCATTGCCTCATTCCGCGCCGATAATCTTGCTTCGCGCGCACAGAATGGCAAGCGACCAGGTTCTTTTTACATTTTTACTTACCATGACAATAGTTGTTTTACCTCTTCCAGGGAACAGGATTTCTGTTCTCCCGACCTCATATCCTTCAATGCCAGCATGCCGCTTTCCATTTCATCTTTGCCGATAAGGACAACATAGGGAATGTTTTTGCGGTTGGCGTATTCCATTTGTTTTTTAAGTTTCGCAGCTTCCGGGTACAGTTCAGAAGGAATTTCCGACTTGCGCAGGGTTGCCAGCAACTTCAGGCAGTGCTTTTCCTCCTCAGGCCCAAAATTAACAAATAATACCCTGGAGGAGGCCTGTAATGTTTCAGGAAACAGGTTCAGTTCCTTCATCACGTCGTAGATCCTGTCGGCGCCGAAGGAGATGCCCACGCCTGACATCCCGGGCAAGCCGAAAATGCCGGTGAGGTCGTCGTACCTGCCGCCTCCGCAAATACTGCCCATGGCCGCGTCAAGTGCCTTGACCTCCAGGATGGTACCCGTATAATAACTGAGCCCCCGTGCAAGTTTGGTGTCGAAGTCAAATTTGTTCTCCAGGCCAACCTCCTTGAGATGTTTAAGCACCGTACGCATCTCGTCGAGCCCTTTGAGCCCAATTTCGCTGCCGGCGAAAAACTGCGTCAGCACCTCGAACTTTTCCTTGATTTTAACGTCAAGGTTGAGAATAGGCTGAAGTTTTTCGACCGATTCGTAGGAGATACCCCGTTCAACCAGTTCATCGTTAACCTGTTCAATCCCGGTTTTATCCAGTTTGTCCATGGCAACCGTGATGTCGGTCAGTTTTTCGGGGGCGCCGATGGTTTCGGCAATGCCGGCAAGCACCTTGCGGTTGTTGAGCCGGATGAGCACACTGATACCAAGTTTTGAGAAGACCGTATCGATGATCTGGCAAAGCTCCACCTCATTTAACAGGGAGTTGCTTCCGATCACATCCACATCGCATTGGAAAAATTCGCGGTAGCGGCCCTTTTGCGGCCGGTCGGCCCGCCATACCGGCTGGATCTGGTAGCGTTTGAACGGGAAGATCAGTTCATTCTGGTGCTGAACCACAAAGCGGGCGAACGGAACCGTAAGGTCATACCGGAGTCCCTTCTCGGCAATGTGTTTGGTGAGGTGGATGATTCTTGAAGCGGCATCGCGCATCCCCGATTCCGCTTCAGGCAGTCCGTCGAGGTAGTTGCCGGAGTTGAGAATTTTAAAGAGAAGTTTGTCCCCCTCTTCGCCATATTTCCCCATCAGGGTGGAAAGATTTTCCATGGCAGGGGTTTCGATGGGCTGGTATCCGAAAACCTGGAAAGTATTGCGGATAAGGTCAAAGATGAAATTTCTCCTCACCATTTCGACAGGGGAGAAGTCGCGTGTTCCTTTAGGAATAGTTGGTTTTTGTGAAGACATTCACATTTTTTTACAAATATAAAAAGTTTCCGTCTGACAAACAACGAATAAAAGGCACCGGCTAAATCCAACAGCGCCGATTCTCAATATCGCCCTTCAATATTCGATATTCGCTGTTCGATATTCGATATTCGTTGTTCGATATTCGTTATTCAATATCCAGCTGTGCCATCAGTTTCCTGGTATACGCCATGCATCCGTCCTCCCCCTCTTTCGGGGCCCATGAGGCAAAGTTTTTATCATCGATCGGACTGTACGGGCCATCCTTGATCTCATATGCTACCGTATCCTCTTCAAGTGCAATGACGGTATGATAGGTGCATTGGGCGACCTCGGCACCAAAGATACCCATCAGCGGGTCGAGGATCGTGTGGCCCGTGACAGCTCCCTGTTCATCGAATTCGATCACGGCGATCCTTCCGCGGAGGGCGAAAAATGCCTCCCGTTTGTCGGGATTTTCGTGTTTGTGCGGTTGAACGTACGACAGGGGTTCAATGGCATTCAGCAGCCGTTGAAGCGTATCGGCGGGCTCTTTATGGAAATTGTGGTTTTTTCGTCTCCTCGGGGATGACTTTGCCTGTGCGGAAACCTGGTCTAGCAGCCGGGTATCAATGATGATCATAGGTAAATATTGGTATTCTCCATTTCCGGGATTACCCCTTCAGTTTTTTATACTTGATCCGGTGAGGTTCGTCGTCGCCGATGCGTTTTTTCTTGTTTTCCTCGTAATCGGAATAGGAGCCCTCGAAGAAATACATCTGGGAGTCGCCTTCAAAGGCAAGGATATGGGTTGCGATGCGGTCGAGGAACCAGCGGTCGTGGGAGATGATCACGGCGCAGCCTGCAAAATTCTCGAGACCCTCTTCCAGTGCGCGAAGGGTATTTACATCGATGTCGTTGGTAGGCTCATCCAGCAGGAGGACATTGGCCTCCTCTTTCAGGGTGAGGGCCAGGTGCAGGCGGTTTCTTTCGCCACCGGAGAGGACCCCGCATTTTTTTTCCTGGTCGGCCCCGCTGAAGTTAAACCTGGCCACATAGGCGCGGGCGCTCATGGTGCGTCCGCCGATCTGCATGTTCTCGGCGCCGCCGGAAATGACCTGGAAAACCGTTTTTTCAGGGTCGATGGCGGTATGGGTCTGGTCAACATAGCCGAGTTTCACCGTCTCCCCGACGTTGAACGAACCCTTGTCAACCTTCTCAACGCCCATGATAAGCCTGAACAGCGTGGTTTTCCCGGCACCGTTTGGTCCGATTACGCCAACGATACCTGCAGGGGGCAGGGAGAAGTTAAGTCCTTCAAAAAGCAATTTGTCATCGAATGATTTGGATACGTCGATCGCCTCGAGTACCATATTGCCCAAGCGTGGCCCGTTGGGGATATAGAGTTCAAGCCGTTCTTCCTTTTCCCTGACATCTTCGCTCATCATCTTTTCGTAGGCATTCAGACGGGCTTTACCCTTTGCCTGGCGGGCCTTGGGCGACATGCGAACCCAGTCGAGTTCGCGCTCGAGGGTCTTGCGCCGTTTGCTTTCGGTTTTTTCCTCCATGGCAAGCCGGTTCGATTTCTGCTCGAGCCAGGAGGTATAGTTGCCCTGCCACGGGATACCTTCGCCGCGGTCGAGTTCGAGGATCCAGCCCGCCACATTGTCGAGGAAGTACCGGTCGTGGGTGATGGCGATCACCGTCCCCTTGTATTGCTGCAGGTGTAATTCGAGCCATTGCACCGATTCGGCGTCGAGGTGGTTGGTGGGCTCATCGAGCAACAGGATTTCAGGTTCCTGCAGCAGCAGCCGGCAAAGGGCGACCCTGCGGCGTTCTCCCCCGGAGAGGTTCTTAACCGGGGAGTCGGGGTCGGGACAACGCAGGGCATCCATGGCGCGTTCGAGTTTGCTGTCGAGATCCCACGCCTCATGCTGATCAAGCAGTTCGGTGAGTTCACCCTGGCGCTTGATGAGTTTATCCATCTCATCATCGCTCAGCGGATCGCCGAACCTGTTGTTGACGGCTTCGTATTCCTTCAGCAGGTTCACCACCTCTATCGCGCCCTCTTCCACGATTTCCCTGACGGTCTTCGTGTCGTCAAACTGCGGGTCCTGTTCAAGGTAACCCACCGAATAGCCTGGAGAAAAGACCACCTGTCCCTGAAACGATTTCTCAACGCCTGCAATGATCTTAAGCAGGGTTGATTTCCCGGAACCATTCAAACCGATAATCCCGATCTTGGCACCGTAAAAAAAGGAGAGGTAGATGTTCTTTAAAACCTGTTTATGGGGCGGATAGCTCTTGGAGAGACCCACCATGCTGAAAATGATCTTCTTATCGTCGGACATATGGTTAAATCAATGGAATGTTTCGGATGGTATGGAAAAAAAAAGCAATAGGCAGTAGGCAATAGGCATTAGGCAGTAGGCAGTAGCAAAATTCTACATTGTCTGCATTGTCTGCATTGTCTGCATTGTCTGCATTCCTGCATTCCTGCATTCCTGCATTGTCTGCATTCCTGCATTCCTGCATTATTTCATTTGCGTTTCTCGCTGATTAGTTTGTCGATCTTATTGGTTTCCTTTTCCCAGTTAAAATTCTGATAAACAAGGTTATAGCCATTGAGCGCGATTTTTTTTGCCAGTCCGGGATCGTTGAGCAGGGTCAGGATATGGGCAGCATACTCCTTGGGAGTTTGGGCAACCAGGATATCCTCACCCTCACGGGCATTGAGGGCCTGGAAGGCGAGGGGGGAGGTGATGCACGGAACCTGCATGGCCATTGCTTCCAGCAGTTTGTTCTGGAGACCCGTACCGATCTGCATGGGGGCGATGAAGATCCTCGCCCCTGCGTAACATTCGCGCATATCGGGAACCCAGCCGCTGACATCGACCTGGGCCGATTTAAGGACCATTACCCGCAGATGGGGATTGGCTCCGGCGATCAGCAGCCTCAGGTCGGGTTTGTACGGCAAAATTTCGGGAAGGATCTCATTCACCAGGAATTCGGCGCTGTTGATATTGGGAGGGTATCCCATATTTCCCGTAAAGACGAGGTCGTAGCTTTTTTCCTTTTCAATCGGCCTGAAGAAGTCGGTATCCACGCCATTGGCAACCACCACGATTTTTTCGCGGTCGGGATGGGGGATCAGGTCGCGGTCGGGGGCGGAGATAATGATCTTGTTATCAAATGCATCAAATGCATCATGTTCATACTGCAGCAGGCGGTTGTATTCTATCTTCAGGAAGGGTTTCAGGTAAAACGGCGAGGTTGAGAGCCGCCTGGCAACCCCTTTGGAGAAAACATCCTGATAATCCAGCGTCTTGGCAATATTGATCCCTTTTACATATTCGGCGACCCGTATAAGCTGGCAAAAGATGTGGTCGGGCTTGTATTCGGCAATAAGGCTGTGTATCCTGGCGGCCGAAGAGACGTTATAAAAATATCCCACCTGCAGGGGCTTGCCTGAAAACAGGGTCCTGATGAGGTTTACCGCGATGGAAAACTTAGGGATCGGGATAATATGGATCGCCTTCACATACTTTTTCAGGACAGGAATGGCATCTTCATGCAGCACCCCGTCATTCAGTGCACAAAGGATAATTTCGTGGTGCTTCGACAATTGCTTGATCTGGTGAAACGCCCTTAATTTATCCCCTTTTTCGGTAGGGTATGGAACACGTGGTAACAGGAAAAATAATCGCATGAATTTGGCTTGTGGAGAGCAAAATTATAAAAATCCCGGTTATCTGACCAGTTGTTGATAAAAACCCAGCAGATTTTGGACCAGTTTTTGAGGAAGATACTGCGTCTGAATCAATGTCCGAGCCTGTTTGCCTATTTTTTCAAATAACCGTTTATCGGCGATACTCAGGGAGATCATATCGAAGAATTCGCACGGGGCATTGGCGATGAGGATGTTTTCCTGGTTGGTATAGGCGATTCCTTCGGCACCGAGGCTGGTGGAGATGATGGTTTTTCCGGCAGCCATCCCTTCTATGATCTTGATGCGGATGCCGCTTCCCGAAAAGAGGGGAACGATCATCACGGCTTTGGAGGATATGAATTCTGCGGCGTCCCTTATTTCGCCGAGCACCACCACATTGGGCAGATTCAGTTTTCGCATCCATGCAGGCATTTCACGTCCCGCAAGGTAATATTTAAGATCGGGGAACTGTTCATGGATGTCGGGCCAGACATTCAACAGAAACCATTTTATCCCCTCCACGTTCGGGATCCAGTTCATCGAACCCAGCGAGAAGAGGGATGGATATTCAACCTGGCCGGGATGAACGGGATACTTTTCAGGGTCGACCCCGAAGGCGATGGCGGTGCAGACGGGTTGCAGTTTCCTGAAATACTTCTCATCGGTGGGGGTGATTGCGGCAACCCCGTCAACCCGGGTGACGATATGCTCCTCGTACGTTTTCAGGGTCATCGCAAGGTGCCGGAGGTACCATTTTTTTACCGGATTCCTGGTTTCACCTGCAATGCGCTGCCAGATGCGATGTTCGATATTGTGGGCGCGCAACACGATCTTAGCCGCGGAATACCTGCGGATGGTGTCAATATAGGGACACATAAAGAGGGTCTCGAGCTGGACGATATCATAGGTTGTTTCCAGCAGGATCGCCTGCAGCCGTTTCCGGAAGGCTGCCGAGATAAAGCGCTTGACATGGTACGATTCAGTGGTGAAGAGGTTGAAAAAGGCATCAGCCGGTTTGATCCGGAGGTCGACATCCAGCAGTTCGATCCCTGTCCTTTCGCGGTAGCCGGCGGGGATATCGTCAATGGAAATGTTATATTTAAAGGAGTTGACGGCAAGGACCTTTACCTCGTGCCCTGCTTCCAGCAGCCCTTCGATCAGCATGTTCATGGCCATCGGCGCCCCCTCCCTGGGAGGCCAGGGTGACTTATTGCAGAGGAAGAGGATCTTCATAATTTTGTCCCTGATCCTTTAAAAAGCTTGTTAAAAAACCTCATCCATGCGTCGATATCCAGCAAGGAGGCGTCGTTGGTGGCCTTAACCGTAAGGAAAATCCCGATGGGCATCAACACCGCGGAGGCAAACCAGATCCCCTGCCAGGGCGGGACAACCCCTTCGGCGGCATATTTTTCGCCGACAAAGGAGATAACCCAGAAAAGGATAAAGAAGAGGGTCGACACCACCGCAGGCATGCCCAGTCCTCCTTTCCGGATAATGGCGCCAAGCGGGGCCCCGATAAAGAAGAGCAGGAAACAGGCAATGGAAAAGGAGAATTTCTTGTGATAGACAATCTGGTGCTTGTATACCAGCTTGCTTTTCAGGTCAAGCGCATCCTGGGAACTTTCAAGGATCTGCTTCGCCGCTTTTGCGTAATTGCGCGCCGATTCCAGTATGTTATAACGCTCCCTGGGTTTGAAATTATAGACCACGCTGGGGTTGAAGGTTATGGCCGGGCCCTTAATCCTGACCTTCATCGTATCCTTTGCATAGAAGGGCAGGTTGTTCATGAACTGGAGTTCGTAGCTTTTCCGCTCTTCGGCCAGCTGACCTTTAATGGAATCAATCGAATGGCTCAGCTGGTTTACGTTTTGCATTTCGTAGTTCTTTTTGAACAGACTTTCGTCGGTACGGGTCAGCTGGAAGGCAGAGAGGTCGAACATCTGGTATTGTTCCGTAAAGCGGGTTCGCTGAAAAGGCCGGGTGACCTCGTTGCCCCTCAGGTCAACCCGTTCCTCGTAATTGGTGCCGTTAAAAAGACGGAAAACCAGGAACCGTTTGTCGGGCGAAAGTTCCATCCTGCCCCATTCAGCTGTCGTAAGCGAGACATTGCCCAGGTGTTTGGTATGGTCGTAAACCATGACGGTCCGGATGGTGTTGCCATCTTTTTCCTTTTTTTCCACCCGGATAACAAACCCTTCAATACCATTATAAAATACTCCTTCTTTCAGGTTGAAGGCCAGTTTTTTTTCCCTTACATCATAGAGGAGGGAAAGGAATTTAAGATTGGCAATGGGCAGGATCACATTGGAAAAGTAAAAGGCCAGGGCGCTGATAAAGATGGAAACGATGATCAGGGGGCGCATGATCCTGCTCAGACTGACCCCTGCAGCTTTCATGCTGACCAGTTCATAATGTTCGCCGAGGTTGCCGAACATCATCAGGGAAGAAAGCAGGATGGAGAGGGGTAAAGCGAGGGGCACGAAGGTGGAAGATGCGTAAAACAGCAGTTTCACGATGATATACCATTCAAGTCCCTTTCCAACCAGGTCGTCGATGTATTTCCACAGGAACTGCATCAGCAGGATGAAGAGCGAGATGAAAAAGGTCATCACCAGGGGTCCCAGGTAGGATTTTAATATGAACCGGTCTAATCTTTTCATACGTAATGGACGAAGGCGTGCAAAGATAGGTAATAACCCAAACGTAATAATTGTAATTTTGTATTTTCGTCTCCCGGGGTTGACCGGGATCACCCTTTCACCATTTGATATATGCAACTTCTTGAAGTTTCTTCCCGAAAAACAAAAAAGCAGTTTCTCAACCTGCCTGATTTTATTTACAAAGGCGATCCCTTTTACGTAAGGCCGCTGGATGGGGAGGTTGAGTCGGTTTTTGACCCGGCGCAAAACAGTTTTTTTAAGCATGGCGAGGCAACCCGCTGGCTCCTGGTGGATGATGCCGGCAGGGCGATCGGCAGGGTTGCTGCCTTTATTAATAAAAATAAGGCATTCACCTTCCGGCAACCTACAGGCGGAATGGGTTTTTTTGAATGTATCGACGATGAAGAGGCGGCTTTCATGCTGTTTAACCGTTCGCGCGACTGGCTTGCCGGACGCGGGATGATGGCGATGGACGGCCCGATCAATTTCGGCGAGAATGATGTTAACTGGGGATTGCTGGTGGATGGTTTTACCCACCCCGGCTTCGGGATGAATTACAACCCGCCATACTACCGGAAACATTTTGAGAACTTTGGGTTCAAATTTTACTTTGAACAGGTATCCAACCACCTCGATCTTACCAAACCCTTTCCCGAACGCTTCTGGAAAATTGCGGAATGGTGCATGCGCAAGCCGGAACTATCCTTCCGCCATTTTACCTTTGACCAGGCCGATCAGTTTATCAGCGATATGAAGGAGGTGTATGACGATGCCTGGAAATTCCATGAGAATTTCACCCCCATGGAGGTTGCCACCCTGAAGAAATCGCTCGAAAAGGCCAGGTCTTTCATGGATCCTGAAATGATCTGGTTTGTCTACTACGGGGATGAACCCATTGCCTTCCTGATCCAGTTTCCCGACGTGAACCAGATCCTCAGGCACCTGCATGGGAAACTGCACCTTTTCAACAAACTGAAATTCCTCTGGCTCCGTTATCGTAAAACGATGACCCGGACGCGGATCGTGATCATGGGCGTAAAACCCAAATACCAGCGTTACGGGGTTGAGTCGGGCATCTTCTGGCACCTTAACGAAAAGATGAAGCATAAACCGCATATCACCGAACTGGAACTTTCGTGGGTAGGTGATTTTAATCCTAAAATGCGTGCCCTGCACGAGTCGGTCGGAGCCGTTTTCGCCAAGCGTCATATTACCTACCGGAAAATATTTTCGGAGGATATATCCTTCAGCCGGTCCACGATAATACCGGTGGATACCAAGGAGAAAGCCCTGAAACAACAGGCGGCAGAAAAAAAATAAAATTATGGGGAATTTTTTTTCATATTAATTTAATTACGATTATATTTGTCAGGTAAAATCTTATTTGTCTAACCAAAAACTAAAAACCCATGAAAAAACTTTTGCTCTTTGCAATTATGGTTTTGTGTGGTGTAGCTGTCATGGCGCAGTTCAGGCCCGCAAAGATTTCCAAGTCAGTCAATGTCAAAGATGTTCTTGATAAACCGGCGATTGACAATCAGTGCCCGTTCCTCAACAGCGGGAACCCGGTGGTAAATACCAAGTCGGTGATGGATGACAACCTCGGCGTATCAGGTGTTTACGACATGCAGTCTAACGCATCTGCGATGGAACGCGTTGTATGCTGGCCCGATGGTTCAGTAGCTGCCGCCTGGATTAAAAGTGATGTTGCCGGTTATGCCGACCGCGGAACGGGTTACAATTATTCCAATGGTACAACCTGGGGACCTGCTCCTACCGCCAGGATTGAAACCCTCAAGACCGGATGGCCCAACCTGTGTATCTGGAACGGGAACGGCGAAATCGTGGTGGCCCATAATTCCACCTCTACCCTGATTAAAAGCACCCGTGCTGTCAAAGGTACCGGCGCCTGGACCCAGACAACCGGCCCGACCGGCCCTATCGGCTCGGCAGGCGCTGCCCTGTCACTTCTCTGGCCGAGAGCCATAACAAGTGGCACTACGCATCAATACCTCCACATTATTTGTCTCACGATGCCTACCGCTAACGGAGGGATTGTTTATAAAGGCCTCGATGGCGCACTGATATATTACCGTTCGCTTGATGGCGGTACCACCTTTGATAAGCAGGCTATACAGATTGCCGACCTGGATTCGCTGCACTACAATGGATTCAGCGGTGACGATTACTCCTGGATCGAACCCCATGGCGACACCATCGCATTTTTGTGCGGCAGTGTTTATAACGGGACTTTCCTGATGAGATCGTACGATAACGGGGCTACATGGACCAAAAAGGATATCCTTCCCAACTTTTACGGCAAGAAGACCGCCACCCAGGTCATCAACCCGTTGTGGGGATGCGACGGAACCATGGCAGGCGCGATGGATAAAAACGGCGTATTCCATGTTGCCATCGGCCGCATGTGCCAGTACCAGGATGCAACCGGTTCTTACTGGCGCCCTGGTACCGATGGCGTGGTTTACTGGAAATCAACGGAACCTCCCCTCGATTCATCCATGATGTCAAAGATCGACAGCATCGATGCCCATCATAAACTGATCGGTTATGTTGCCTCAGATGCCGCCGGCGACTCGATCGTCGGGTTCCCCTACTATAAAGGGGCCCTGTGCAACTATCCCAGCGTGAATATTGACAAATACAACAATATTTATTTCCTCTGGAGAGGCCTTACCGTCGGCAATCCCGATCCCACACCTTACAACTACAGCCATGTTTGGGGCCGTGCCTGGTTTAACGGACACTCGGTTATGTCGCCCATGGTTGACTTCAACAGCGATTTCCTCTATATTTTCCAGGAATTCGCCTATCCTGAAGTTTCCAAGACCATTAAAAACGGCAACAAACTGCTGTTGGTTGCCCAAACCTCTTCACAGCCTGGTTCAAACGTCGCTGCCGGTACTACCTATCCTGCAGTCCCCGTGCATGAGGTCACTTTTTCCTACCGCGAAATTCTCACCTCCGCCTTCATTCCGACCGATGTACCCACAGCCCCGGCTGCCAGCAGGAATTATGTAGGTCAGAACTACCCCAACCCTGTTAAAGGGATGACCACCTTTGCAGTCAATATTGACAAACCCGCCAATGTGACTGTCGAAGTTTCCAATATCATGGGCCAGAAGGTCATGTCATTTGAAAAGGGCGTTGTGAATTCAGGAGCCCAGAAATTTACCATCGACTGCAACTCGCTTACCTCCGGTATCTATTTCTATACCGTTAAGATAGGTGGTGAATCTTATACCCATAAGATGATCGTCGAATAAACTTTAATTCAGGCTTTTGTTAAAAGGCTGTTCCTGCGGGGGCAGCCTTTTTTCTTTTCCTGCATAAAATTAACAATTGGCGCGACTTTCGTATTATTCCATTTGCTATCTTTGCGCCTAAATCAAATTAAACCCCAAAATCATGAAAAAACTCTTACTCTTTGCGATTATGATTACTTGTGGTGTGGCTGTGATGGCGCAGTTCAGGCCCGCCAAACTCTCCAGGTCGTTACAAAACATGTATCTGCTTGAAACACCGGCAATTGACAACCAGAGCCCGCTGATGCAAACGGGAAACCCGGTTGTAAACACAAAATCAGTAATGGATGACAATCTCGGTGTATCAGGTACATACGACATGCAGTCCAATGGTGCCCCTATGGAACGCGTAGTTTGCTGGCCCGACGGGTCAGTTGCAGCTGCATGGATCAAGGCTGACTTAGCCAGTTATGCCGACCGCGGAACAGGTTACAACTATTCAAACGGTACTGCTTGGGGTGCTGGTCCTGCTGCACGCATTGAAACTTCCAAAACAGGCTGGCCCAACCTTTGCATCTGGAATGGTAACGGCGAAATCGTTGTTGCTCACAATTCCACCTCCAAACTGGTCATCAGCACCCGCCCTGTCAAAGGTACCGGTGCATGGACCCGCTCAGATGCCCCGACAGGCCCTATCGGCTCAGCCGGCGCTGCCTTAAATCTCCTTTGGCCCAGAGCTATTACCAGCGGCGCAACTCATCAGTACCTGCACGTTATTGCCCTTACCATGCCGGTCGCAAACGGCGGGATCACCTATAAAGGTCTTGACGGCGCGTTACTTTATTACCGTTCACTCGATGGCGGCACAACCTGGGATAAACAGGCTATCCAATGCCCTTCCCTCGATTCAATTAATTATAACGGCTTCAGCGGAGATGATTATACCTGGATTGAACCACACGGTGATACCATCGCTTTCCTCCAGGGAAATGTCTGGAATGGTACTTTCCTCATGAAATCTTTTGACAATGGCAGCACCTGGGTAAAACAGGAAATTGTGCACAATTACTACAGTAAAAAAACTGCAACACAGGTTATCAATCCTACCTTCGGATGCGACGGAACAATGGCAGGCGCCATGGACAAAAACGGCGTATTTCACGTTGCAATCGGCCGTATGGCCAACTCACAGGATGCCGCAGGCTCCTACTTCCGCCCTGGTACCGATGGCGTTGTCTATTGGAAATCGACCGAAGGCCCCCTGGATACAGCTATGTTAGGCAATATTGACAGTGTTGATGCCCACCATAAACTGATTGGTTATGTTGCCGCTGATGCAGCCGGTGACTCAATCGTTGGATTCCCTTATTACAAAGGAGCTCTTTGCAACTATCCTTCCGTAAACATCGACAAGTATAACAATATCTATTTCTTATGGAGAGGCCTGACCGTTGGCAATCCTGATCCGACACCTTACAACTACAGCCACGTTTGGGGCCGTGCCTTATTCAACGGACATACCACCATGTCCCCCATGGTTGACTTCAACGCCGACTTCCTGTACATTTTCCAGGAATTTGCCTATCCGGAAGTTTCCAAGACCATCAAAAACGGCAACAAACTTCTTGTGGTTGCCCAGACATCTTCACAGCCAGGTTCAAACGTAGTCGTAGGTACATCCACCTATCCTCCGGTTCCTGTTCATGAAGTTACCTTCTCTTACCGCGAAATCAACACTTCTGCCTTTATTGCCGCTGCAGTTCCTACAGCTCCCGAAGCCAGCAAAAACTTCGTTGGCCAGAACTACCCGAACCCTGTTAAAGGCATGACCTCCTTTAACGTCAGTATTGACAAAGCTTCCAACGTAACTGTTGAAGTTTCCAATATCATGGGCCAGAAAGTGATGAATATGGACAAAGGTGTTGTCAACACCGGCACCCAGAAATTCACCATCGATTGCAATGCACTCACCTCCGGTATCTATTTCTATACCGTGAAGATCAATGGCGAATCCTATACCCACAAAATGATTGTTGAATAAACCTTCAGCCTTCATTCAGAAAAAGCTGTCCCGGAAGGGACGGCTTTTTTTTTGCCCATCCGGCTCCATCAACTTTCATCGGTTAAAACCGGGAGATAGCCGATTAATATGAAGTTATGGACGTTTAATGTTTGCGGGATAAAAATATTTTGTAAGTTTGTCATGGGCCTTCCCGTTCCGGAAGATCTGACCTGATTGCCTATCAAACCCTAACAATACATTCTATGAGAAAAATTACCCTATTGCTATTGATCCTGTGCATCTCGGCATGGGCAATGGCCCAGCAAAAACGCGCGGAAGTGCCTGCTTCCCTTAAAAATCAAAAAATGGCTGGTCCTGTTTCTGTAAAAGATATTTCGGCCCCGGCTCAACCCATGAATCCGACGACTGTTTCCAAATCGACCCTGGAAGATGTGATCGGGTCGACGGTTTATGATATGCAAACCAACACCTCTCCTTCAAACCATTTTTATGTCTATGATGACGGAACCATGGCCGGTGTGTGGACCATGGGGATGAACTCTCCCGGCTTTGCCGAACGCGGCACCGGGTACAACTATTACAGTAGCGGCGCCTGGGCTGCGGCGCCCACGGCCCGTATTGAAACCCTGCGCGCAGGCTGGCCCTCCTACGCCCCCCTGGGAGCTTCGGGAGAAATCGTGGTTACCCATACCGATTCACAGGGACTGGCGGCCTGTTCCCGTCCCGCCAAAGGTACCGGCGCCTGGTCCCAGCAGATACTGGCAGGACCCACGGGAGCCGTCGACATCAGCTGGCCACGCGTGATCACCTCAGGGCCGACGCACAATTCGGTACATGTCATTTGCCTTACCTATAGCGCCTACCAGGGGCTCAACCTCGCGCTGCTCTACTGGCGCTCGCTTGATGGCGGTGTGACGTGGGATAAAAAAAATGTTATCCTTCCCGGGATGACCGCAACCGATTGCCTGGGCTTCGCCGGTGATGAATATGCATGGGCATCTCCCAAGGGCGATACCATTGCCTTCGTCATAGCCGGCCAGTGGGTCGATGGCTTTGTGATGAAATCATTTGACAATGGCGGCACCTGGACCAAAACCGTATTTTACAACAATCCATTCAAACTTACGCCTCTTACCACCATCGTTCCCCGCTTCGCATGCCTTGACGGCTCTGTAGCCGTTGAACTCGACCACAGCGGAAAAGCCCACGTTGTCTCAGGCAGAATGTTCGCAAATGGCGACGGCGCCAGCCACTTCTACTTTCCCGGCACCGATGGCCTGGTCTACTGGAACGAAAATATGGCGGTTCTCGATACCAACCGGCTGACCAGCCTTGATTCACTGGATGCCCATGGACAACTGATCGGTTACGTAGTCGATAACGCCGCCGGGGATACCATCGTCGGGTTTCCCAAATATGGCACGGCACTTTCAAGTTTCCCGCAGATCAGCATCGACAACAACCATAACATTTCTGTGATTTGGGCAGGACTGACGGTCGGAAACCCGTCGCCCGACAACCTTAACTACCGGCATATCTGGGTCAGGGGATTTAATGCTACTGTTTCCCACTGGGGCTCTATGATCGACCTGAACAGCGATTTCCTGTCGATCTTCAAGGAATATACCTATCCCTCCATGGCCAAAAAGGTCATCAATAACAGTCTGAAATTTATCTATCAGTCGGCCGATGTTCCGGGTTCCGCCGTTAAGGATGCTACGGTGGCTTACCATAACAACAATATCGAATACCGCAACGATGGTACCTGGGTCGGTCTGAACAGCCCGGCTGGTCTGAATAACAGTGTCTCCCAGAACTTCCCGAACCCTGTAATAAAAAATACCAGGATCAGGATAACCCTTGCCCGGACAACTGATGTCAGCATCCGGATTACCGACCTGACAGGCTCAGTGGTCATGGACCTTGACAAAGGAACCCTTGTCACGGGGAACCACGATATCACCATCGATGCCAGCCAGCTGAAGCCGGGAATCTATTTCTATACCGTAACCCTCGGAGGCGAAAAGATCACGAAAAAAATGATCGTTCAGTAACCCAGGCACTGGCTTGGTGCTGTAACGAAAACAAATTCAATGCATTGATAAAACCCTGCGGGAAACCGTGGGGTTTTTTTATCTTTGCAGGAAATTGGATAGGCGGTACGATGGTCTGGACTGAAATCAAATATCTTGTCGGAAAGGAGATCAAACTCGAGTTGAAGCAGAAATATGTGCTCAACGGCATCCTGCTTTACCTCGTTTCGACCATTTACGTGACCTACCTGGCCTTTGAAAATGCCATCACCAGTGAAACCTGGAACTCGCTCTTCTGGATCATACTGCTTTTTGTTGCAGTTAACGGGATATCGAAAAGTTTCGTCCAGGAATCTCCCGCAAGGCATCTCTATTACTATACCATTGCCAGCCCCGAAGCGGTTGTGCTTTCCAAGATCCTTTATAACCTCATCCTGATGGCGATCCTCTCGGTGCTGTCGTTTGGCTTTTTCCTGCTGCTGATGGGAAACCAGGTGGTCAATGTGCCCCTGTTCCTGCTGACCCTGGTGTTCGGCAGCCTGGGATTGTCATCGGTGCTGACCATGGTTGCCGCCATCGCCTCGCGGGCTAGCCACAACTTTTCGCTGATGGCCATCCTCAGCTTCCCCATCGTACTGCCCCTGCTCGCCGTCCTCATGAAGGTTTCCCACACTGCCCTCGTCAGTATGGACTGGTCGGGACTGGCGCCCCTTCTCGTTATCCTGCTGACCATCAATGCCGTGGTGATCGCCCTGGCCTATTTGTTATTTCCGTATCTTTGGCGCGACTAACAATTAACACAGGAGTAATTAAATTTATTTGAAATTTTGAAGAAATGACCAATGCACTTTTTCATTGCCTGCATTGTTTGCATTACCTGCATTTCTGCATTCCTGCATTTCTGCATTCCTGCATTACGTGCATTATCTCC
>SESG01016405.1_pt1 | contig 59729 bp, 47 predicted proteins | sample 3171421 | NCBI WGS metagenome assembly SESG01 (sample SAMN10866946, study PRJNA518727) | freshwater metagenome | biome: subpolar coniferous forest; feature: holomictic lake; material: water; isolation source: holomictic Lake 227, 6 m and 8 m depth | place: Canada: near Kenora, Ontario | collected...
ATGAGGCTGAAGCCGAAAACATCACCACCGAAGATATCATCAATGAGATCCTGAATACGGTAGAAGTTCCCTAAGATTTGATTTTGCTGTTTCAGTTTTTCCAATTCACCCTATTTGATTTAAATGGATTCCGCAGAGCTTTTTAAAAAGGTACGTAAAATAGAGATCAAAACCCGTGGACTGAGCAATCAGATTTTCTCGGGGGAGTACCACTCTGTGTTCAAGGGTCGTGGAATGGCATTCTCCGAAGTTCGGGAGTACCAGCCTGGCGATGATATCCGCAACATCGACTGGAATGTCACCGCCCGTTTCAACCATCCGTTCATCAAAATATTTGATGAAGAACGTGAATTGACGGTCGTGCTGCTCATTGACGTGAGTGCTTCAAACCAGTTCGGCACGCAAAAAACGCTTAAACAGGAGGTGATCACCGAAATTGCTGCTGTGCTGGCTTTCAGCGCCATTCAGAACAACGACAAGGTGGGCGTGATTTTTTTCAGCAAAACGGTCGAAAAATTCATTCCTCCCAAAAAAGGAACGTCACATATCCTCCGCATCATTCGTGAGCTGATCGAATTCAAACCGCAGCAACAAGGGACAAACCTGACGGAACCGCTGCGATACCTCACGAATGCCATCAAGAAACGTTGCACGGCTTTCCTGCTCAGCGATTTTCTTGACAGGGGCTTCGAGGATGCCATCAAGATCGCCAACAATAAACATGATCTCATTGCGGTCCGCATATTTGATGAGCGGGAGCTGGAACTGCCTGATGTAGGATTGATCCGCGCCCGTGATCCGGAAGCAAACAAACAGATCTGGATTGATTCATCCGACCGCAGGGTGCGTCGCCAATATAATAATTGGTACCTGGCCCATAACGATTACCTTAATGAAACTTTTCTGCGGAGTGGGGTCGATGTGGCCAAAATTTCGACCAACCAGGATTATATCAAACCATTGATGGGTCTTTTCAGAAAACGATCAGCACGAAGATAAAAAATTTGACCATTCAGGATGAGGAGTGTTAAGAAATACCTATTGATTACAGTAATGGTTTCCGTGGTTTCGGCTGCTTTTGCTCAGGATGTTGCAGTAACGGCGAAACTTGATACCAATGCGATGCTGATCGGGGACCACGTGGGTTTGACCCTGAAATACACCGGCCCTGCCAAATCACAGGTACTCTGGCCCTTTTTGCCCGATACCATTCTGGGAAGCATCGCCGTGATTGGCCGTGGTAAGATTGATACAGCATACAGTGCCGATAAAAAGTCGGTTATACTTTCCCAGCAACTGAATTTTACCTGTTACGATTCCGGGTTTTATACCATTCCACAAATACCGTTCAGGTACAGGGTCCTGCCCGACACAACAAGCCGGATGATCACTTCAAGCATGATGCTGCTGGCTGTTCATACAGTGAAGGTTGACACCACACAGGCAATCAAACCCATTATTGGTCCGCTGAAGATCCCCATTACCTTTCGTGAAATGCTTCCCTGGATCCTTGCCGGCCTGGCTGTGATCGCAGTGATTCTTCTTGTGATTTGGTACATCAGGAAGCGAAAGAAGGCAGAACCGATCTTCAAACTCAGGCCCAAGGTTGTTCTTTTACCGCATGAACTTGCTTTGCAGGAGATGGAGAAACTGCGGGTGAAAAAATTGTGGCAGACCGGAATGGTAAAGGAATATTATTCGGAACTGACCGAGATCCTGCGGAGATATATTGAAAACCGTTTCCTTGTGCCGGCACTTGAACAAACCAGTGCGGAGATTATGGATAGTCTTTCGGGGAATGCGGGCTGCCCGCCAAAAGTTCTAAGCAAACTTGGGGAACTCCTTGTACTTGCCGACCTGGTTAAGTTTGCAAAAACAAAACCCGTTGGATCTGAAAATGATCAGAGCCTGACGGATGGAATTGAGTTTATATATGCCAGCACCGGAGAACCAGGATCAGCTGATGCTGATCAGGGAAGCACTACGGAGAAAATATCCGGTTGATTTTTTATTATTGAATTTTGATTTGTAATAAATATGTTTAAAACGCTGACCTTCGGCAATCCTGATTTCCTGTTTCTGCTGCTGGCAATTCCTCTGCTTGCAGCCTGGTACTTCTACCGCAAAAAGAGGTACACGGCTGATCTGCAGGTTAGTACCATTGAGGGGTTTGCAAAGGTTGGCAAGAATCTGAAATTTTACACCTATCATGGCCTGTATGTCCTGCGTTTGCTGGCCATTACGCTGCTTATCATTGCACTGGCGCGCCCCCAAACAAGTCTTAGCCGGCAGGATATCAGTGTGGAGGGCATCGACCTGGTCATTGCCCTTGATGTAAGCGGTTCCATGCTGGCCATGGATTTTAAACCCGACCGGCTTGAGGCAGCCAAAGATCTTGCCATCGAGTTCATTGACGGACGGCCAAACGACCGCATCGGACTGGTGATTTTCAGTGGCGAAACCTTCACCCAGTGTCCGCTCACCACCGACCATGCCGTACTAAAGAATCTTTTCAGGGATATCCATAGCGGAATGATCGATGATGGTACCGCCCTGGGCGACGGGCTGGCAACGGCCGTAAACCGGCTTCGTGGCAGCAAAGCCGTTAGCAAGGTGATCATCCTGCTTACCGACGGGGTCAATAACATGGGCTCGCTTGATCCCAGGTCGGCTGCGGAAATTGCGAAACTTTACGGCATCCGTATCTATACCATAGGAATCGGAAGTATTGGACAGGCGCCCTATCCGGTCCAGACGCCCTTCGGAATGCAAACCCAGATGATGCCGGTGAACATAGATGAGGCCCTGCTTCAGGAGATTGCCAGGGGGACGGATGGAAAATATTTTCGCGCTACCAACAATGCCAAGCTGCGCTCCATTTACCAGGAGATCGATAAAATGGAGAAATCCAAAATCGATGTCACTGAATTCCGCAAGAAAAATGAAGAATTTTTCCCGCTGGTACTGCTGGCTTTCATCTTTATCGGGATTGAGTTGCTTTTAAGATATCTGTACCTAAAAAACATACCCTAGTGTTTAGATTCGCTCACGCATATTATTTTTACCTTCTTGCACTGTTGCCGGTTTTTGCAGCTTTGCTGGTCCTTTTCCTTATCTGGAAGAAAAAAACACTGGCCAGATATGGTGAATGGAGTGTGATCCGCCAGTTAATGCCCGATTATTCAATATCCAAGTCCATCCTGAAATTCATCCTTCTCATGTTCGCTATTGCAAGCCTGATCGTTGCCCTGGCCGATCCTCAAACCGGTTCACGGCTCGAAAAGGTAAAACGCAAAGGCATTGACCTGATGATTTGCCTCGACGTATCCAACTCCATGCTGGCACAGGATATCAAGCCGAATCGACTCGAACGTGCCAAACAAGCCATTGTTCGTCTCATCGAAAACCTTGAAGGTGATCGGATCGGCATCATCGTTTTTGCGGGGAAAGCCTATACACAACTTCCCATCACCACCGATTATGCTGCGGCAAAAATGTTTACTGCAGCCATCAATACCAACCTTGTTCCAACCCAGGGAACAGCCATTGGGGCTGCCATTGAAACGGCAGCCAATAGTTTTGGCGATTCCAAACACAACAAGGCGATCGTGATCATCACCGATGGGGAAGATCACGAAGGGAATGTACTTGAACAGGCCGATGCTGCAGTGAAAAAAAACATCACCATTTACACGATTGGCATGGGATTGCCCGAAGGAGCGCCGATTCCTGTTTACAACGGCGACATCCAGATCGGCTACCGCAAAGACCGGGAGGGACAAACCATTATGACGAAGTTGGATGAAACACTCCTTCAGCAGATAGCCAGCGTCGGAAAGGGAATGTTCGTGAGGGCTACCACCTCCGAAACAGGGTTGAATAAAATATTTGATGACATAGGCAAAATCCAGAAATCAGAGATAGAAGAAAAACAGTTTAGCGACTATGAGGACCGGTTTCAATACTTTGTTGCACTTGCCCTTTTTCTGCTGATTCTTGATCTTTTTGTTTTTGAACGGAAAACAAAATGGATGATGCGATTTAAACCATTTGAAAAGTAAAAACAGGCTCGTTTTATAAGGAAAATGAAATACAGTTCGATCATAATCATTCTGCTCCTTGCCGGTCTTCCCGGGTTTTCCCAAAAGGAGAATGCCCTGTTACGCCAGGGAAACCGTAAATTTGACCGTGGCGAGTACAAAGAGGCTGAGAAAGATTACCGTAAGGCCCTCGAATTGAATAAGGAATCGGTCAAGGGGCAGTTCAACCTTGGTGCGGCCGTATACAAGAACAACAATTTTGAGGAATCCGCGAAGATTTATTCTAACTTAGCCGAAAAGAACACCGACCGGGAGATAAAATCAAATATTTTTCATAACCTGGGGAACTCGTTTTTACAGTCGAAGGAATATGAAAAGAGCATCATGTCCTACAAAAACGCCCTGATGAATGATCCGAAGAACCTCGATACGAAATATAACCTGGAATATGCCAAAATGATGCTGAAGAAACAACAACAGCAACAGAAACAGGATAATAAAAAGGACGATAAGAAAGATCAGAAGGACAAAAAGGACCAGAACAAGGATCAGAATAAAAATCAGGACCAGCAGAAACCGCCACAGGAACAGAAAAAGATCAGTAAAGAGGATGCCGAACGGATGCTGGAAGCCATGAAGAATGATGAAAAGAAAACGCTGCAGAAGGTGAAGAAAGAAAAAGCCAAAGTGCAGGTAACTGGAATTGAAAAAGATTGGTAACAGCGGTGTCGCGGGATACGCCTCATCCAATTGATATAGTGTTGAATATGTTAAAAAGGATTTTCTTCAGTCTGATCACGGTGTTTCTGTTCACAGCGAACATCACTGCCCAGGATGTGCAGTTTACAGCACAGGCCAAAACGGTTGTGGCAACAGGAGAGACCTTCACCCTGATTTATACGCTCAATGCACAGGGAAGTAATTTCCGCGGCCCGAACATCCAGGGGATGGACATGCTCAGTGGTCCGAATACCAGCACGAATTCAAGTATTCGCATGGTCAACGGAAGCACAAGTATGTCGATCACCTATACTTATACCTATTTGATGCAGGCAACAAGGGAGGGGACATTTACTGTTCCCGCCGCAACCGTCACCGTAAATAACCGACAGGTCAATTCAAATTCACTTTCTATCAAGGTAATTAAAAATCCCAACAGCTCCGGTGTGCAAAGCCAGGGCAATGCCAGTCCGAACCGTGGTGCGGCAAGTCAGGGTGGCGGGGTTACAGGTACCAGCAACGACGTATACGTCAAAGCATTCGCTTCAAACACAAGTCCGTTGCAAGGCGAAGGAATTGTGATTACCTATAAGATATTTACCAAGGTACCTATTGCCCAGATAAATATCAGCAAGTTGTCCTCTTTTTCCGGCTTCTGGTCGCAGAACCTGATGAAAGAGAATGATAAACTACAGCAAACGACCCAGGTGATCGACGGAGAGCAGTATGTTGTGGCCGACATTCGCAAAATTGCCCTTTTCCCTCTGAAAAGTGGCCGGCTTGTCATTGACCCTCTTGAACTGGCTTGTGTAGCCCAGGTAAGGCGACAGGGCAAGACCAAGACGGGTGATCCGTTTTTTGATGATTTTTTCAATGACTCATTCTTTAATTCGGGTGTTGCCAATGTTGAGAAAAACCTGAAGTCGAACCCGGTCGTTATATCGGTTCGCCCGCTTCCTGAAGAGGGCAAGCCTGCCGATTTCAGTGGAGCGGTTGGCGTTTTCAGCCTGCATGCGGAGGTTGATAAAACCCGCTTGAAGACCAACGAAGCGGTCACTTTGAAATGCACCATAAGCGGGAAGGGAAACATTCAACTTATCGACAAACTGAACCTGACCTTTCCACCCGATTTTGAAACATATGATCCCAAGGTAACGAGTGATATTCAAACCACTGCAGCCGGAATTTCAGGAAATCAGATTTTTGAATATCTGATGATCCCGAGGAAACCCGGCAAGTTCACTGTCAAGCCTTTGACATTCAGCTATTTCGATCTGGATAAAAAGCGCTACGTCAGCCTTACTAGTCCTGAATTTTCGCTGAATGTAGAAAAGGGAACAGGGGAGGCCGGGGCAGTCATGACCTATTCAGGAGCCAATAAGGAGGATATAAAATATATCGGCAGCGATATCCGTCACATCAAAGACAATGAAATCATCCTGTCACCGGCAGGTTCCCGGTTTTTCGCATCAGTTGGTTTCTGGCTTCTTCTGATCATACCCCTCCTGCTGTTTTTGGTTTTTCTGATTCTGTGGCGAAAATTGGCAGCCCGTCGCAGTGACACGGTATTGATGAAAAATCTCAAGGCAACCAAAATTGCACGCAAACGATTGCAAAAAGCTGAAGAGTTCCTTAAAACCGGCAAGCAGGAAGATTTTTATATTGCCATTTCCCAGGCGCTCTGGGGTTACCTGAGCGATAAATTCAGCATCCCGATGTCTGAACTCAGCATAGAATCGGTTCATGAAGCGCTGATTTTTAAAAACGTGAACGAAGCCATCATAACGCAATTCATCAGTACGTTGAATAATACCGAGTTTGCCCGTTTTGCTCCTGGTGAAAAGACGGTAAATATGGAGCGGATATACAATGAGGCGCTGGAGATTATCAGTAAAATAGAAAGGGAATTAAGATGAGCCAGATGAAACCATATCCCATTTTATTCCTCCTTTTGTTTGCCGCAATGTTAGGTTATGCTTCGCCGCAAACTGACAATATCCTTGTTGGGAACAAGGCCTATACGACAGGTGCCTATTCCAAGGCCATCGAAATGTACAAAAAGGTGGTGGATGCTGGTTTTGAATCACCGGAGCTTTTTTATAACATCGGGAATTCCTATTATAAAATGAGTGATTACGCGAGCGCCATCTTATGGTATGAAAGAGCCAGGCGTATTGATCCGGGAAATGAAGACATTGAATTTAACCTGAATGTGGCCAACACCAAGATCTCAGACAAAATAGAACCCCTTCCTGAAATGTTTTATAAAAGATGGTTTAATGCTGTGCTCCAGATGTTCTCCGTCGACATGTGGGCCTCTGTTTGCGTGGTGTTGTTCATCGCCGGAATATTATGTGGCGTCCTTTACATTTCGTCGCGTGTGCTGGTCCTGCGTAAGATTGGATTCTGGCTTGGGATCGGACTTCTTTTCCTGGCAGGTTTCTCGCTGCTTTTTGCCTGGAGCAGTTACAGTTTTACCAAGGCTACCTCCGAAGCCATCGTATTCGCACCGACCATTACGGTAAAGAGTTCTCCGGATGATAAAAGTACCGATCTTTTTGTGGTGCATGAAGGTACGAAAGTCAGACTTTTGGACAACATAAGCGGCTGGTATGAGATCCGCATCGCAAATGGAAGTGTAGGCTGGTTACCTGTCACCTCTCTTGAGAAAATCTAGCACCATCCGCTTTTTTACCGTTAGTTCAAGTAGCTTTACAGAAGAAATTCCCCTGTAAGCAAAATAATTTTGCAGGATACTATTTTTACTTTATATTTGTTCGTTTGAATGAATCGGGCTTTGCTTTTCCCTTTCTGTTGATTTTACTGGCTTTTGAAAGTATAATATAAAATATATAGGTCATTAATAAAACGAGTATTATGAAAAACAGATTTTTACCTTTTGGCTTGATCAGCGCATTTCTTGGATTCTGCCTGCTTCACTTCTCAGCCCTTACAATGGCCGGCCAACCTGGTAAGCCGGATATTAAGCAACTTAGCAAATCAAGGATGGAGACCATGAGAGCCAATCAGAACACAGGCATGGTCAATCCGCTCGACCTGGTTAAGGCACGCCAGCAGGCTCTTGCCCTGAATTTAAAAAACACAACAGGACCGATGAACCTTGAATGGCAGACCATGGGCCCGGATAATTACTCCGGCATTGTCTGGACTGTTATTTTTGACAACACGGATCCTTCCGGAATTACGCTTATTTCAGGGGGTGAAACCGGAGGAATCTGGAAATCTATCAATCTGGGTCTCACCTGGTTTCAATTGCCCGTCCAGGATAATATCGTACCCAGGGTTTCATCGATCGTTCAAACTTCGGATGGAACCATCTATGCAGCAACCGGGATTAGCTCATGCAAATCAATTGGAACCCCAGGCACCGGAATTTATCGTTCCGATAATGGCGGCACCTTTACGGTTATTGAATCAACACATACCAACCCCGATTTTTCTTCGATCATCAAATTGGTGGTCGATCCCAATTCGAACCGTATTTATGCTGCTACCTATGGCGGATTATATTACAGTGATAACGGAAATGAATGGGTAAAGGCAAAATCAGGCTATACCATGGATGTCTGTGTTGGTCCCGATGGCACGGTCATAACTGCTACCGGAGATTCAGCCTATATGGCTCCCGCGGGAAACCTGACCAACTGGGTAACACTAACTACGGGTAAGACAGATGCCCTTCCGAAGGATGGGATCGGCTGGATGGTCTTTGCCATCGCCCCCTCTAACCCGGATGTCATGTATGCAAGTTTCGCGAAAACCGATGGTAAATTGCTCAACATCTACAATTCAACAGATAAAGGGGCAACCTGGTCGGTTATTTTCCCGGCTAATCCAAGTTTTGATCCCTTTTACTTATATGGATGCTATAGCAATACGCTTGCAGTGTTCCCCGATGATCCGGATAAGATTTTCCTTGGCGGGTATAACATGTGGTATGGCCGCCGCATCCAACCGACCGGATATTTTAACTGGGAAATGGTCAGTTTCGGCTTCTATTCTCCGTGGGTCCCGAATAGCGCCCCTCAGTTTCACCACGCATACAAGTTTCGTCCGAACAATCCCAATGAATTGGCCCTGGCTACCGATGGCGGTGTCAGCATCTGCACGATCGGTGCCGACACGATTACCTTCAAGACGATCAACAAGGATATGGGAACCAGCCAGTTCAATTCGGTCGCCTTTTCGGCTCAGAAAAATTATGTAATGGGTGGAGGACCAAACGTTGGTGTGCTGGGTTTGGGCTATTTCTGTCCGACCTATACCAACAGCATTTCTGACGGCTACCCGGTGTGGTTGCCCGACGGACTTGTTTTTGCCAGTAGCGGTGGCACCTGCGAATGGTCCAGTATTGATTCACGGATTGCCGTCTTTACCGAACAGTCGGGCGTGCCTTCCACCAGACGCCGCGATTTAACGGATCTTACGTATGCCAATGACTTTATGAACGGGGTGCATCCGGTAGATTCCTCCTACATCCCAATGCGCATCTGGGAAAGTTTTAACTTTACGCAAACCCGCGACAGTGTTAAAGTATATGCACGTATTAAGCCCATCCCTGCCGATACAACCCTGATGGTCGAAAGTGCCAACAACCGCTTCCTTTTCCCTTATGTCACCACCGAACCCATTGCTCTTAAAGATAGTCTGACAATTGCAGATCCCATTGCCAACCGTTTCTTTTACTATGGCAACAGCCATGAAACAGGACAAGGTATCCACATGACCAAAGACATGATGAAATTCAGCAAAATACCTCAATATTTTATCGTTTATAAAAATGCCGTTACAACCGATCATATCTCTACGATGGCCGTCTCCGCTGATTTAAACACCCTCTGGGCTGGTACAGAAAAAGGACGGCTCATCCGCGTAACAGGTCTCCTCAATGCCTATGATTCGGCAACTGCAAACGTAACCAGTTCGCAATGCGTGCTGGTCGATTCTGTCTTTAACTATCCGGCCCTGCAGGGACGCATGGTTACCTCCATTTCAATAAACCCATCCAATTCTAATCAGGTTCTCGTTACACTGGGTAACCTTGGGAACGACTCATACATCTATTATAGCCAGGATGCCAACGCCCCGAGTCCGACTTTCACATCGAAACAAAGCAACCTTCCTCAGGCTCCCGTTTATAGCGGATTAATTGAAATGCGTAACAGCAACAGTGCCTTTGTAGGTACCGAACTTGGCGTATTCAGCACAACAAATCTGAATGCTGCCAACCCGACCTGGGGCCCAGACATGCAGAATCTCGGAGATGTTGCAGTAACTGAAATCCGCCAGCAGATTTTGACCGACTACCATATCCTGAACAAAGGAGTAATTTACGTTGCCTCTTACGGACGCGGTATCTGGATGGATACTACCTATGCGATCCCGGTTGGCATCGAACCTATTCTCGGACAGCCTGTTTCACATGGATCATTGAAACTGAACCCGAACCCCGTTGCAGATTATGTGAACATAACCTATTCATCCGAAGCAACAGGAAACCTGACGGGTACCGTTTATGACCTTGCCGGCCGTGCTGTAATGGCCAAGGACTTTGGAACACAAACCAAAGGCACCTTCAGCGGGAAGATCAACCTGAGTGGTTTGCCAAAGGGTACCTATCTCATTAAAGTGGGAAATGGGTATGGAAAAATAGTGAAGATGTAACTGCTTAATTTCAGGGGATTCTCTTCAGGGTAAAAATTACTTTATCGTTAACTAAGTAATTTCTTGAAGTTCTGTAAAATCTTTACATCAGAATCTGATATAAAACCGATCTCCACCGCTTTTTCAATAAGGTGGTCATAATCGGTAAGTGTGATCAGGTCACAATTGGCCTCCCTAAACGCTTTGTCGGCCTTGGTAAGGTTGTAGGTAAAAATGGCAACCATGCCTTTTACATTGCAACCGGCATCGCGCAAAGCCTGAACGGCACTTAAGCTTGATCCCCCTGTGGAAATGAGATCCTCTACGACAACGATACGTTGTCCCTGACGTACCTCGCCCTCAATCTGGTTGGTGAGTCCATGCTCTTTCTTCCCTGAACGGACGTAGGCAAAAGGCAGCCCCATCTCCTGCGCAACCAGGGCTCCCTGGGCAATCCCTCCTGTTGCAACGCCCGCAATGGCTTCGGGCTGAAAACTGCTTTCCTGGATTGCCTTAACAAAATGCTGGCGGATGAATGTCCTGATCTCCGGGTAAGAAAGCGTAATCCGGTTGTCGCAGTAAATAGGGGATTGAATCCCCGATGCCCATGTAAACAAATCTTTTGGGCTGAGTTTCACTGCCTTGATTTTTAAAAGTAATTCGGCCGTTGTAAATGCAATGTCTTTGTTATATATCATAGCGATATTATAAAATATTTAGGGATGCAAATCGGGTGCAAATGTAGTAAAATTCGGCCAATTTCTTTCGGTCTTCATTCATTGAAAAAACGTAATTTTACAATGCAAATTATTGAAACATGAAAATATTCCTGAATAACCGTACTGTCCAGTTCACGGCCATCGCTCCGGAAAACCAACTGCCGACCGATATGGTTGTTAAATACGAATCTGCAGAAAATTTAAAAGAGGCGTATGAGGATTTTGAGAGGTACGAGAAATATCTCAACCTGTGGATATGGCATGCTGATTCAGGATTATTCGACGGGGCCTCTGCATTCAAGGTTTTCGTCTCAATTTTTAAATTTATTCCCGCAGCAGGCGGACTGGTGAAAAACGAAAAAGGTGAATACCTGTTCATTCATCGGTTGGGACACTGGGACCTGCCAAAGGGAAAAATCGATAAAAAGGACATGAATGATCCGGCCACAGATGCCAACCGGTTTGCTGATTTGATTAACGGCAAGGCTGAATTTCCGCCGCATCCATCATCAGCAGGCACAGCTGCCATCCGCGAAGTCAGAGAGGAAACAGGTCTGAAATCAGTCAAAATCACGCGTGATCTTACCAGTACCTGGCATATATACAAGCTGAAAGACAAAAGAATACTCAAGCAAACCTGGTGGTTTGAGATGGAGGCTGACAGTGCCCAGGTGTTAAAGCCGCAGACAAGCGAGGGTATATTTCTTGTAAAATGGACCTCTCCCAATGCCATTCACTGCATTCTGACCCATACCTATGCATCCATCAGGGAACTTCTGCTGGAAGTGTTTTTTGTTTAACCATTGGCCTGTTCATTCAACAGAAACTGATTATTCAAGATCAGCCTGAAACCGGTAGCCAAGTCTTTTGCCGGTGCGGATCAACATGGAATCGAGTGTGGTTTGCATTTCAGCCACGGTAACTTCCTTGATATTGTCGTAGGGGGGAGTCAACAGGTCGAAATTCAGGGTATATAAAATGGAGGACTGAAGGATGGTCTGAATCGCCTTCCGGTCGAGATTGCTGCCCGGAAAATTATTATACAGCAACCCGATTTCACGTTTTCCTTCGGTAAAATAGTGGTTTTCACGGTTCACAAAGATTCGCCCGATACAATATCCGAGATCATTCGTGCGGTTATATCTGAATGAATCTGCTAAAAAGTTGAATATGTGAATAATGCCGCAATAGGACCGGCTTTTGTCTTCACGGATATAACTGCTTTTCATCATCAGGTGATCGCGGGGGATCTCAAAGACATTCGAGTGCATAAAAAAAATAAGGACGTCGGATCCGAACTTGAGCTGGAATTCAAACTTGCTGCGGTCACTGTATTCAAACAACAATGGGAAAGGAGCCTTTTTGAAGGCAGCAGCATTCGACTTCACAAATATTTCACTTTCATGCTTGAAGGTGTTGAAGACGTCCAGTGTTTTCAGGTATACTTCCTGCTTCAGGCTGCTCTTTTCGATGATGGCCTTCACAAGGGATTTTGATTTTGAAACGGGTTGGGACATATATATCATTTTTATCACTTTTAACCGGATTGCCTTTTTGATCGCTTATTTCCACATAAGAACTTACTTTACAAGGAGTTTTCCCGCAAACCGCTGGTTTCCCTGCGGAAGTGGATTCTGCCAGATGAAGTTCTGTGAAAGTGCAGGCGCCGATGCGAGTACTGCAGCCAATGCGATGACCACAAAGGCTTTACTTTTTAGCGAGTTTGCAGATGAGTTCATGATTTGAAATTATCTAATCCAAATATACAACAGGTTGGATTGGAATACAAATGTATATCTAACTTCACTTTATAATGAAGTTTGATGTACATTTGTGATGGTTACACCTTGATTTATTAATTTCAATAAACACTTTTCCCCTGTCAGATACCTTGTCCTGAAAGGGAAATACATTATCTCAGTTATTGAAATGACCTATCTCAGGCAATCTGATGACCGCATGAGCGCCTTTCCGACCGTGAATTCGACGTGATGTGCATGCTGGGTTCAGGAAAATCATTGATCGAAATTGGCGAAAAGCGTGGCATCAGCGACCGTACTGTCAGCACTTACCGTACCCGCATCCTTAAAAAAATGAACCTGAAAAACAATTCCGAGATCATTTATTATAGGATGGATAACGGTCTGATTTGATTTGCTAATTTTGCTTCTATGAAAAAAAATATTTTCACCCGTCAGCATATTCCTCAACGAACAAGCAGCACATTTGTTTTTCTATTCCTGATCGCGTTGGGGATGATCCTTCCGTTTTCGCACGGGAATGCGCAGACATGGCTCTATTTCCAGGACAGCCCAAATCCTGATTATTACGAATTCAGCTGGATGGAACAGTATGCTCCAAGTTCGGTTGAGATCATCCAGAGCGGAGGACCCCGTTTTCCGGTTGAATCTGTCATACCGGCCCAGCAGGGCCTCAACTCGCTCAAACTTCACTGGACTTCGGTAGCCGGGGGTAACTGGTATGCGATTGCTGCCGGACTGGACTGGACTGCAAAAGACATATCCACAGCGGATACCCTTACTTTTTTCTTCAGGTCTGAGACGGGACTGGCAAAGAATTACCTGCCGAAGGTTTTTTTTGAAGATGTCAGCAACACGAAGTCCTCGTTTTTCAGCATCTCTCCTTACACCGGTGATCTCCAGCCGGGGATCTGGACCCAGATCAAAATGCCCATGAACATTTTCCTCACTGCGGGTGATCCGGTGGATTACACCGCGATAAAAACAGTTGGTTATACGCAGGACGCAGCTGACGGAGCGGAGCACACCATTTACGTCGATGATGTAAGGGTGTACAAAGGGGGAGGTGTTTCGCCGCCCGTATCTGCACCGACAGGCGTTGTGGCAAAAGGATATGAAAATCACATTTTCCTCTCCTGGACGCCCAATCCGGAATCAAATGTAGGCGGATATGAGATTTACCGGTCGACCAACGGAGGTGCGACTTTCACGCGTGTAGGAATGGCTGACACCGACATATGCATGTTTACGGATGATGTTAAAACGATGAGTCATAATACGCCCATTGACTATTATTTAAAGGCTCTGAATGATGTCAACCAGCCATCACCTCCTTCTGATACAGTCACTGCAAGTACCCGGGTCCTGACGGATGATGAGCTGATGGATATGGTACAGGAAGCCACCTTCAGGTATTTCTGGGATTATGCTCATCCTGCATCAGGCATGATCAGGGAGAGGCTTGGTTCGGGAGATGTTGTAACGACCGGAGGGTCAGGATTTGGTGTCATGGCCATCCTCGTCGGAATTGAGCGCGGTTTCATCTCGCGCACACAGGGATCGGAACGCATGCTGAAGATCCTTAATTTTCTGAAGAATGCCGACCGGTTCCATGGTGCCTGGTCTCACTGGATCAATGGCAGCACAGGAAAAGTGATCCCTTTCGGAACAGAGGACGACGGGGGGGACCTGGTCGAAACGGCATTCATGATCCAGGGGCTATTGGCTGTCAGGCAGTATTTTGATCAGCAAAATACGCAGGAACAGCAGGTCAGGGATCTGACAACGGAGCTATGGCAGGCGGTTGAATGGAACTGGTACCGCAAGAACAACAGCAATGTACTTTACTGGCACTGGTCGCCTGATTACGGCTGGGCCATCAACATGCAGATCCGCGGATTCAATGAAGCCATGATCATTTACATCCTGGCCATTGCCTCTCCGACGCACGGAGTCCCGGCTTCTCTATGGAAAACCGGCTGGGCAGGAGCTTCCTACTACAGGAACGGGGGGACTTTTTATGGATATAAACTGGATGTGGGATGGGACTATGGCGGGCCGCTGTTCTTCACACATTACTCTTTTCTCGGATTCGATCCGCGGTATAAACGCGACGATTACACCAATTACTTTAAAAACAACAGGAACATCACGCTGGTTGACCAGGCTTACTGCAAGGATAACCCGCTGAATTACCCCGGCTACAGCGCCTCCTGCTGGGGATTGACGGCCAGTGACGACCCTGACGGGTACGCGGTTCACGAACCCATTACTTCCAGTGATAACGGAACCATCACCCCTTCGGCGGCATTATCTGCCATGCCGTATGCACCTGACGAATCAAAGGCAGCGCTGAAGCACTTTTACCGTGACCGAAGCAATAAAATCTGGGGGAATTTTGGTTTTTTCGATGCCTTTAACCTGAAGAAAAACTGGTATGCAACATCCTATCTGGCGATTGACCAGGGGCCGATCATTGACATGATCGAGAATTCCCGTACAGGGTTGCTCTGGCGGCTTTTTATGGCAAACCCGGAGATCAAGCCGGCCCTCGATGCCATTGGATTTGTTGCGGATTCATCAAGCAGCATCCAGGATCACAACCTGACAGCTCCTGTTTCATGTTTTCCTAACCCCGTTAAAGATGTGCTGAACATTGTAAATACAAAAAACGTTTCCAAAATCATCATCACCAGTTTACTTGGTCAGCAAGTAAGGATTTTTGAAAATCTCAGCCGCAATGAAATCCAGCTGCCTGTAAATGACCTGGTGAGCGGCCTGTACCATGTCAGCCTTTACGACGGGACTCAGTTGACATCCCTGAAATTTATCAAGGAATGACGTTACATTCTCTTGTAGAAATTTGCTTTTTTGTATTTTATTTTTTTTAACTTGCAATTCGTTTTTAAAATGTGTTTGTTTTTTTCAATTAATGCAATTAATGTCAATGAATTAATTAACGAACACAGGAGCATTCAACAAATTACCTGACAACCTTAAATAAAAAAAAAGTTATGAAGAACAATCTACCACGAAAACAAGTCATGGGTTGGTTCAAGAGCATGTTTTTGCTGTTGCTGGCCATCGCTTGTACTGCAGCATTCGGGCAGGAAAGGAGCATTAGTGGTTCCGTAACTGAACGATCTACGAGTGAGTCGTTGCCTGGTGCATCGGTATTGATCAAAGGAACCTCCATTGGCGTTGTGACCGACATGGATGGTAAGTTTACCCTGAAGATTCCTTCGGGTGACAACATATTGGTGATTAGCTATGTAGGATATGAGAAACAGGAAATTCTTATTGGCAACCAATTGACTTTCCAAGTACAAATGGTTCCTTCAAAAACTTCCTTGCAGGAAGTGGTTGTCGTTGGATACGGCAGTTCAAAGGTAAAGGATCTTACTTCATCCATCGTGACGATGAAAGCCGATGAGATAAGCAAAACACCCTCCTCGCAGCCCATCAATGCCTTGCAGGGAAAAGTTGCGGGTGTGCAGGTGGTATCGGCCGGTGGTCCCGGTGATTCTCCTACGCTTCGGATCCGTGGAGTCGGCTCATTCCCCGGAAGGGAAAACGAAGCGCCCTTGTACGTGGTTGATGGAATGTTCTACGATAACATTGACTTTGTTTCTCCATCCGATATCGCTTCCATGTCTGTATTGAAGGATGCTTCCGCATCCGCTATCTATGGCGTGAGGGCTGCAAACGGGGTTGTTCTGATCGAAACAAAATCAGGAGCATACAACCAGAAACCTGAAATCACCTATAACGGATATTTCGGATACCAGGTTGCCCAGAATGTATTGAAAATGGCCAATTCCCAGCAATTTACCCAGATGGCCCTGGAATCGGGATCTGAAGCTGACAAATCGTTCATCCTGAACGCCATGCAGCGCTATGGCCGCAGCTATATTGACCCGAACATCCCGGAACCCAATACCGACTGGTACGCCGAAATTCTCAGGCCTGCGATGATTACAAACCAAAGTCTCAGTTTTACCGGTGGCAATGATAAAGCAAAGTACGCCATCGGAGGAGATTACTTCCTGCAGGATGGGATCATGAAAATGGATAACAAGTATGAAAGATTCAACGTGCGTACCAAAGTGGATTTCAAGGCCACCAAATGGCTGACCGTCGGAGGCAATTTCATCTTCAGCAATGCAATAAAATACAACAACTACGGGGGAGCCTGGAGCGATGCATATTATGCCGTACCGATCATGCCTGTGTACGATCCGTCGAATTTACTTGCGAACCCGACAGCTTACTCGAATGCGCAGGATTTGGGATACAGAAGTGGTCAGAATCCATTTCCCAACATGGATAATAATATAGACCGCATGAAAATCAAGAAGTTGCTCGCCAATTTCTATCTGGATTTCACCCTGATCCCGAAAACGCTGACCTTTAAAACGACTTACAATTACAGTTTTCAGTCAATCGATCAGAGAATGGTCAATTTACCCTGGTTCATCGGCAACAGCTTCCAGAACCCGGATGCGACCATCACACGCTTTTTTACGAATTACAATGACTGGATCTGGGACAATGTGCTCACCTTCACAAAAAGCTTTGGGAAACACAACCTGACTGTGATGGGCGGTACTTCATTCAAGAATGAGACCTTCACCATGCTTACGGCCCAGGGAAAGAATTTTCCTACAGGCATGGAACAATCCTGGTACATTAACCAGTCGACGGTCATTCCTGTTGAAGCAGTCAACGACAACGGAGGGGCTCAGTATGGCATGTCCTATTTCGGAAGGATTGCGTATAACTACAAGGAAAAATATTTGCTTTATGCCACGATGCGTGCTGATGGAAGTAATAAATACCAGCAAAAATGGGGATACTTCCCAACAGTAGGTGTGGGCTGGGTAATCACCGAAGAGAATTTTTTGAAAAACATAAAGGCATTGCCCTATTTCAAAATCAGGGGAAGCTGGGGACAACTTGGAAACGACAAGATCCAGGCCAGCGACGGAGCCTATACAACTTACGTTGTCAATACCACCATGGGTGGTGTCGTATACGGCGGAACGGTTGTAACCAACAGCTACTCGGAACTCAAATGGGAGATGACCCAGGAGTTCGATGCCGGTTTCACGGCGAAGTTTCTCAGCAACAGGCTGTCAGCTGATTTCGACTATTACAACCGTACAACAAAAAATGCGGCTATTCCGGTTCAGATTCCGCTGGTTGGCGGCAGCGTCTTAAAACCTGTCGGCTCCATCAGGAACTCAGGTATTGAGTTGGCCCTTAACTGGAGTGATCAGGCGTTAAACGGCAAATTCTCCTATAGCATTGGTGCCAATATCACCACCCTGAAAAATCAGGCGACCGATCTTTACGGGCAGGATTATATCGACGGCGGCACTGCTGAATTCCGTCAGCGTACCTATGTTGGTCAGCCGCTGATGGCCTTCTATGGCCGCCAGGTTGCCGGCGTGTACCAGAATCAGGCCGAAATTGACGCGGATCCTGTTGCTATTTCGAACGGACTCGTCCCGGGCGATTTCAAGTATGTTGACCAGAACGGTGACGGAAAGATTGACGATGATGACCGGGTAATCCTGGGCTCCTATTTCCCGAGTTTCACCTATGGTGGTGAAATCAATCTGAAGTACATGGGCATCGACCTTTCAGTCAGTGTGTATGGTCAGATAGGAAATAAAATCCTCAACCGCAAACGCGGTGAAGTCATCTGGACAAACGATGGAAACATGGATGCCGACTTAGCAGTAAATCGCTGGCATGGCGAAGGAACCTCCGACAAATATCCTTCATCAGCCGGTTTGCGCAAAGGTTGGAACCAGAAAATGAGCGATTTCTTTGTCGAAGACGGATCTTTCTTCAGGATTCAGAACATTCAGTTAGGTTATACCCTTCAGAGCAAAAGTTGGCTGAAAGGTAATTTCCCTGAAACCAGGATCTTTTTAACAGCCGAACGTCCTCTGACCATTTTCAAATACAATGGTTTTACTCCGGAAGTTGCCAACGGCTGGGATAATCAAACATATCCTGTTGCAGCAGTTTATACAGTTGGTCTGAATGTTAAATTCTAATCTTTAAATTATTTACGTATGAAAGCATATAAATATCTCATATCAAGTACCTTGGCACTATTTCTCCTGGTTGGTATAACTGGGTGTGACAAGTACCTCAATGAACCGCCTGAAAATACATCCTTCACTCAGCAAACCGATTATACCAAGAGTGATAATATGAAACTGCCGCTCATCGGGCTGTATGAAAAACAAAATATGGTCGACCTTGGTTGGTCCGATTTTCCGCTCATCTCTGTTCGCGGGGATGATGTGAATGCCGGTGGATTAGGGGACCAGCAGGATTTTTCAGAGACCGACAGGTACAATTACAACAAGGATTACTGGATGTACAATGCGTTGTGGCAGGATTATTATTCCTACATGATCACTGCCAATTCAGCCATTGAACAGATCGATCTTTACAAAGAGTATGCTCCCGATAAGGCACTGGCTGAGCAGTATAAGGCTGAGGCGAAAGTTTTAAAGGCATGGTGGATGTTCCAGCTGAGCCGTGTGTGGGGAAGTCTGCCTATACCTCCATCCTCCGACCCGTCTGAAATGCTAACCGTTCCGCTTACCAAAAAGGATGATATCATGAAGGCCATTTCAGGCTGGATGGATGAAGCAATTCCGAATTTGCCGGCCATAAGGCCCAATGAACGCGGAGATCTCCCGGGCGGGGTAACCAAGTATACGGCTTATGCGATCAAGGCACTGGCCAACCTCGAATTAAAACAATATCAGGCTGTGGCCGATGCTGCCGGTGAAATCATCAATTCCTCAAGGTTTTCACTTGAACCCGACTTTTATCAGCTTTTCAAGCTCAAAGGCAAGCTGAACAATGAAAATCTCATGGAGATGCAGTATTCCGACCTTGGACAAGGGTCAGGTGACAACTATTATTACCTGTTCGGATTCTTCGGACCCCAGGGATGGACTCCCAAAGTGGAAGGTTCAGCCGACGGATGGGGCTTCTGGGAACCCAGCATGAAGTGGATAAAATTCATGCTTGACCGGGGTGAATATATCCGGTTGCAGACCAGCGTGCTTTTCACCGACAGGGGTATTGCAGAGATCAAAAAAGATCCGAAGTATGCCACGCTGCCATCCTGGATCTCGAATATTACTCCTTCGGGGGACAAGATCAATGATTTCGCCCGCGAGATGTTCTGCAGCGGAAAGCATTATCTTCCAACCGATCAGCTGACCGCTGGCAGAGTTAATTATGGAACCAATAAAAACTTCCAGTGTATCCGCTATGCTGAAGTGCTTCTCATGTATGCCGAAGCGCTCACCCAGGGAGCTTCCGGGGCTGCCGGATCTGCAGATGAGGCAGTCAATGCCGTCAGATCAAGGGCTGGCCTGCCCCTGCTTTCAGGAGTAACCCTTGACCAGGTGATGGATGAAAAGTTCGCCGAGCTTGCCATGGAGTGGGGAACCCGCTTTTATGATATGGTCAGACTTGGCAGGATCAACGAGCTGAGTTATGAAGGAAGGACATTTACAACGGATAAAACCTTCCTTCCTTATCCTCAGAACCAGGTGGATCAGCTTCCAATCCTTCGTCAATAGCTCTCTGAATAGTTGAACATTTAAAATATATAACATGAAATCGTTAAAATATATATTGTTTGCTTGTCTGATCACAGTCTTGGCTGTGTCATGCAGAAAGGGCCTCGACCCTATAAACTATGTTGCGCCCGGTCCTGACCTGGAACCTCCGGTCGTTGAGATCACTGAGCCACTCGATGGAAAAATAGTTCTCTCCCCTGATTCAGTAGGTGTTGTTACCTTCAAATTTTCGGCTTCAGATGATATCGAACTCAAATCCGTCACCGTTACCTTGGACGGCACCGAACTGGCGAGCTACACTACCTTTACCGACTACCGGAGAATGGCCCCGAACCTGGTTTATAACCATTTGCTCGACGGAGACCATATCCTGACGGTCAATGCAGTGGATGCAACAGATAAAAGTACCACCAAGACCTCTAACTTTAAAAAAGTGACCGCTCCACCCTACGATCCGATGGAAGGAGAGGTCATTTACCTGCCATTCGACGGCACCTACCTCAATTATATTGGCTACACGGCGGCGGGTGTTGTTGGAACACCGAGTTTCGCTCCGGGTAAGAAAAATGATGCCTATGCCGGAGCAACCGATGCTTATGTAACCTACCCTTCAGATGGTGTAATTGGAGATGAATTCAGTTTTGCATTCTGGATGAAGATAAATCCTACTCCCGTCAGAGCTGGAGTTGTGGTCATTGGTCCTCCGGGTACCGGCACGGATGCCGAAAGAAAATTCGGCCTCAGGCTCTTCCGGGAAGGAACTGCTACAAAACAGAATGTCGGTCTCAACGTAGGTATCGGAACAGTGGATGCCTGGGACAATCCATTTACCACCATCACGGTGAGTGAAGATTGGGTCCATTTTGCTTTAGCCATTTCGCCAAACTATGTCAAGATCTATGTGAATGGTGATACCGTGAAGGGACTTTCACTTAAAACGAAAATTGACTGGACCGGCTGTACTTCAATTTCCATTGCTTCGGGTCAGCCGACCTTCACCATCTGGGAGCACTTCTCCGATCTCAGTCTCTATGACGAAATGCATTTCTTCAAGCGGACTATTACCGCAGAAGACGTTAAAAAGCTTTACAATGTAAAGAAGAAATAGATTCTGTTTTTTCGATTCAAAAAGAGGATGACGTTTAGGACATCCTCTTTTTTTTGGTATTTTTGGATATCACATCCCAAAACGTGCTGCCTTGAAAAAAATCACGATACTGTTTGGTACTACCTGGGCAATGCTTCTCCTGGTTCTGTCATTTTCTGCCAGGGCGCAGCAAAAAACCTATTGCAACCCGGTAAATATCGATTACGGCTACAGCCCCATTCCCAATTTCAGCGAATGGGGCAGGCACCGGGCAACAGCAGACCCTGTGATCGTGAATTACGAGGGCGATTATTTTTTATTTTCGACCAATCAAGGGGGATACTGGTGGAGCCCTGACATGTTAAAATGGAATTTCATCCCCAGGAAATTTCTGCGGCTGTGGAACGAAGGCTACGATGAACTTTGTGCCCCGGCTGTTGGAATCATTGGCGATACCATGCTTGTTTTCGGATCGACCTACACCAGCAATTTTACCATCTGGATGAGCACCAATCCGAAGGCAGATGAATGGAAGCCTTTGGTTGACTCTTTTGCAGTCGGGGGCTGGGATCCCGCCTTTTTCACGGATGACGATGGCCGGTTTTACATGTACAACGGAAGCAGCAATCAATACCCTGTTTACGGAGTTGAACTGAACCGAAAGACCATGCAGCCGCTCACGAACCGTAAGGAGATGTACATTCTTGAACCCTGGCGTTACGGGTGGCAGCGTTTTGGAGAAAACATGGACGATACCTTTCTCGATCCTTTCATTGAAGGGCCTTGGATGACAAAAAACAAGGGCCGGTATTATCTGCAATATGGTGCTCCGGGAACGGAATTCAGCGGATATGCCGATGGCGTGGTTGTGGGAGATGGTCCGCTGGGCCCATTCAAGCCCCAGTCGATGCCATTCAGCTACAAGCCCGGTGGTTTTGCGCGTGGTGCCGGGCATGGGGCCACGTTCCGGGACAAGTGGGGCAATTACTGGCATGTTTCAACCATGGCCATCTCGGTGAAAAACAATTTTGAACGCCGGATCGGCATCTGGCCCGCAGGTTTTGATGACGATGGGGTAATGTACTGCAATACGGCGTTTGGCGATTATCCGGCCTATCTGCCAACGGGCGAAGCCGATCATCTGAAAAGCTGCTTTACAGGATGGATGCTTCTCAATTATCAGAAACCGGTAACCGTATCGTCCACTTATGGCCGGTATCATGCCAATTTTGCAGTGGATGAGAGCATCAAGACTTACTGGTCTGCCGCTACTGCCAACGAAAACGAATGGATCCAATCCGACCTGGGGGATCTTTCCACGGTTATGGCTGTGCAGGTAAATTATGCTGACCAGGATGCGGCATTTCTGGGTAAATCGACCGGAGTTTTCCATCAATACAGGATCTTCGAATCTGCAGACGGGGAAAATTGGAATCTGCTTGTCGACAAAGGCTTGAATCAGACGGATGTTCCGCATGACTATGTCGAATTGGCCAGGCCGGTCAAAACCCGCTACCTGAAACTGTTGAACATCCACATGCCAACCGGGAAATTCGCCATCAGCGGATTCCGGATCTTTGGGCATGGATCGGGTAAAAAACCGGAGCCTGTCAGAGAGTTCAAAGTGCTCAGGACGAAGAAAGACAAACGCAGCGCCTGGCTGAAATGGAGTCCGGTCGACGATGCGGATGCCTATAATATTTTCATGGGAACTGAACCGGATAAGTTGTACAATTGCATCATGGTACACAGCGCCAATGAATATTGGCTTAAAACCATGGATAAAGAAAAAACCTATTATTTTACCATTGAAGCGATAAATGAAAATGGCGTGAGTGTGTTGTGTCCATTAATTACATCGGAATAATCTTGGTGCTCTCCCGGAAATATGCAAGATAAAAGATGTTTTTTCATCATCTGACCAAATGCAATCTGGCAAAAAGCTATGAAACCTGAATTGATCAAATAATTTTTCGAAACATGAGAACTGGATTCTTTTTACTGACCACCTTTCTGGTGATGAATTTCATGGTTGTGAATGCACAAAACAAGGAACTGCCAGCCAACCCGAAGATGAACCGTTTTATTGATGATCTGATGAAGAAGATGACCCTGGAAGAAAAAATCGGGCAGTTGAATTTGCACCCATCAGGGGATATCGTTACAGGGCAGGCATCCGGTTCCGAGATCGGCAAGAAGATCATCGAGGGTAAAATTGGCGGTCTGCTGAACATTAAATCGGTGCAGAAGATCCGCGACGTTCAGAAGGTGGCTGTTGAAGAGAGCCGCCTCAGGATTCCCCTCCTGTTCGGAATGGACGTAATACATGGGTATCAGACCACTTTTCCCATCCCACTGGCACTTGCGAGTTCATTCGACGTTGGTGCGATGGAGCAGACTGCCCGGATCGCAGCCATTGAAGCGAGTGCTGACGGGATTTGCTGGACCTTTTCACCCATGGTTGATATCGCCCGGGATCCGCGCTGGGGACGCATTGCCGAAGGGGCAGGTGAAGACGCTTATCTGGGTTCATGCGCCGCCGAAGCCTATGTTCATGGATTCCAGGGTGATGACCTTTCAAAGAACAACACGATCATGGCCTGTGTTAAGCACTTTGGTTTGTATGGCGCCGCAGAGGGCGGACGTGACTACAACACCATAGACATGAGCCGTTTGCGTATGTACAATGAATATTTCCCGCCTTACCGTGCCGCGGTCAAGGCAGGTGTTGGAAGTGTCATGACCTCCTTCAATGAAGTTGACGGAATCCCTGCCTCCGGAAACAAATGGCTGATGACCGATGTTTTGCGTGATCAGTGGGGTTTTAATGGTTTTGTAGTGACCGATTACACCTCGATCGGTGAGATGACCGAGCATGGAATGGGCGATCTGCAGACCGTATCCGCCCTGGCGTTAAGGGCCGGTGTTGACTTTGACATGGCGAGTGAAGGTTTCCTGAATACGCTCAAAAAATCTCTCAAAGAGGGTAAAGTTACCGGGGCGCAGATCGACCAGGCCTGTCGCCGGATTCTGGAAGCCAAATACAAGCTGGGGCTTTTTGATGATCCTTACCGCTACTGCGATGCGAACCGCGCCAAAACTGAAATTTTCACACCGGAACACAACAAGATTGCCCGCGATATTGCAACGCGGACCTTTGTCCTTTTGAAAAATGACAACCAGCTTCTGCCTTTGGCCAAAAAGGGAAAAATTGCCCTGATCGGACCCATGGCAAACAGCCCGGGTAATATGGCCGGCATGTGGAGCGTTGCTGTAGATCATAAGCAATCCGTCTCACTGCTCCAGGGATTCAGGGAGGCGGTTGGTGGCCAGGCTGAGGTCGTCTATGCAAAGGGAACAAATTTCGTGGATGATCCCAAGCTGGACGCAAGGATAAACTTTGGCGAGTCGGTCGGCGACTACACACGTACGCCGAAGGAGATGATTGAAGAGGCTGTCGCGGTCGCTTCAACATGCGATGTGATCGTTGCCGCCGTAGGAGAACCTGCGGAAATGAGCGGAGAATGCGCCTCCAGGACAGACCTGTCACTTCCCGGAAGCCAGAAAGAACTGCTGGAGGCCTTGCTGAAAACAGGCAAGCCGGTGGTCATGCTGTTGTTCACCGGAAGACCACTGACGATAAACTGGGAACAAAAGAATATTCCTGCCATCCTGAATGTCTGGTTCGGCGGAACGCAAGCAGGCCATGCCATTGCCGATGTTGTTTTCGGTGCAGTCAGTCCCTCCGGCAAGTTGCCTGTAACCTTCCCTCAGAATATCGGGCAGATCCCGCTTTATTACAACCATAAAAATACAGGACGGCCGCTTGCAGAAAAGGAGTGGTTTCACAAATATCTTTCCAATTACCTGGATGTTACCAATGATCCGCTTTATCCTTTCGGGTTTGGATTGAGTTATACGGCTTTCACCTATGGTGACCTGAAGCTGGATAAGACGAAGTTGGCCGGAGATCAGAAATTAATGGCAACCATACAGCTGACCAATTCGGGAAAATATGACGGGGCAGAGGTTGTTCAGCTGTACATCCGCGACATGGTGGGCAGTATTACAAGGCCGGTGAAGGAGTTGAAAGGTTTTCAAAGGGTTTTCCTGAAAGCAGGGGAATCCAGAGACGTCAGCTTCGCCATCACGCCTGAAGAGCTAAAGTTTTACAATTCCGAGCTGAAATATGACTGGGAGCCGGGTGAATTTACCATCATGGTTGGCGGAAATTCACGGGATGTCAAACCGGGCACAGTCGTTTGGGAAAAATAGCAGACCGATATCAATTACCTCACAAACTGTTTTTAATATACTTCAAAAACGAAAATCCGGTTTCTCCGGTATCCGGTTTTTTCATTAAGAACACTGAGTTTCTCAAAATCCTGAATTAACCGGTGGACAGTCGAAATATTGACATTTAGCACTTTGGCTAATTCAGGGGCATCTGCAATGGGCTTTGTGTATAAGTATTGAATGAGTTGCAGAGCGAGAGGGACTTTCTTTCCAAGTGTTGTTAATATATTCTCTTCTGCTTCTTTCCGTAACCTGATTATATCATGGAAGGTCTGTATTGAATTTTCTGCTGTTTCCAAAACGCCAACCAGATAGAAGGTTAACCATTGAACCGCTTTAAGGGGTAGCAATCATGTTAGCGGTTATAGGACAAATGAAAAGGCAGGGCAGCCTTCTTCCAAAATATACAGGTAAGGATTTGTAAAAAGGAGTATGGAATTGTAAAAAAGCGTAGTTTTATCCGGTTGAAGGCATGAACGCATGGCCTGCCACACCCTGATCAGACAAAAATGCCAGCAACAGCGAAAAATTACGCCGGACTCTATGCGCTGCAGGATGAAGTTTTAAATTCCCTGTCGGGCCATTTCGGACCGTTTTATCTTTCGGGTGGCGCCGCCCTCTCAAGGTACTATCTGAACCACCGCTTTGCCTACGATCTGGATCTTTCGGTTAACCTTTTACCCTGTTTTTCGAGAAAAGCTGCTCACGTAGTTGATCTGCTGAAAACCCAATTCCCTGTTTCGGATGACAATGTGGATGTTTTCACGCGAACTATTCACCTTTGGATACAAGGTAGGGATAAACTCAAGATCAGCCTGGCCAACGACATTTCTGAACAATGGGGTTTCCCGGTAATGGCCGGCCGGGTTCCGGTGGATAATATGAAGAACATGCTGGTCAAAAAGCTCAAAACTATTCTTGAGCGTGATGACCCTAAAGACCTGTTCGATATCATAAGCATTGCATCGGCTTATAGCTTTCATTGGGGTGAAATACTGAAGCATGCGCAAAAGAAGGCCATCATGGCCGAGGTCAATCTTTTTTTAAAACTGCATCGGGCCATCTTAAGATTTAATGCCGTCAGGGGCGGGAGGGAACCGAAAAATGTGTTTAATCTCCTGGGAATCCCGCCACCAATAATTTTCGACCAAAAATATTTATCTGTTCATATAGAGCAAAACGGGTTAATTCCCGGACAAGATCCCCTGATAAGCCCTGTTAATTTCAGCAACGATCCTGGTGAAGGGAAAGGAGGGAAAAAAACCTGTACAAATCTAAAAGAACTGGCACTGGAACTCCGCCGGACTGCCGCTAAACTCAAGGCATTACCTGAGCAGCATGATTTTACTGAGGCAACGGAACAACAAGGCATTCCATCATCCTTTGATCTGAACATGGGAATGGCAGCCATAAGCATCAGGAGCGCGCTGATCAGCGTAAAAGAAATGGCCGTAAAACGGTTGAACGCTTTACCTGGTGAACTTTATGAAGATAAGGAATGGATGAACAAGCCTGCATGCGCAAACGAACTTGAAGAGAAGTTCAGCCTGATCAGGGATGATCTTTCCCGGGCTGGAGAGAATTCACTTGGTGCAGGAAAAACACCCATTGAGGAGGCCAGGCCGCTCCTGTGATCCCCCCGGGTGCATTCCCCTTTGCTTGCAACGAGCCTCTTTAACTATGAGCAACCACCATCTGTTCCGCCATATGCCCCTCCACCCCCGGCGACAGTGGCCACTTCTGCTTCGGTGAGTTCATCCTCAGCAGCATCGCCCCGAAAGGGCGGAAGTACAAGGTATACGTTGTTGCGATCTTCCTGAAGAACCCTTATGTTTAATGCTTCGGTGAGTTTGATCCCTGTCTCCAGTTCTAAAATCATTTTTGGATCTTCCAGCAGTTCCTTCCGGAAAGATTCATCTTTCATCGCTTTTTCGATGATCTGCTCTTCAAGTTTTGTTCTGACACTTGACATGGCCATGCTTTTATTGAATTAATTATCATCTGTTTGTTCGCATTTGACTGTCGGGCACCATGGCTGAATCCACACTGATTTTACCGGCGAACCACCAGTTTCTTTGTCTCCATCCAGTCGGCTGCTTTAATTACAATGGTATAGATTCCCTGGGAAGCCTGGGAAAGGTCAATACTATATTCTTTTTTCCCGCTGAGCTTTTTCTCCAGGATTGTTTTGCCTGACTGATCTTCAACCATGATATTCAGTGTTAACCCGTTTTCATTTGATGGGACGATCCTGAAAATGCCCCTGGTGGGATTCGGATAGATCGACACCTGATGTCCGGAACCTTTAACACCTGCTGGAACGCCGAGAGGGTCAACTATTTTAAAGGAAGCTATCCTTGTCTTGGGTGTGCTGCTTGTGGCATACTGGTTTGTATACCAGAAAGTCTGGTCATCGGAAGGATCCACTGAGAGTGATGTATAATCACCCCAGCGTTCTGGCGATGAACCGCCGGACTGTGAGGTATTACCCACCCATATTGTATCTTCAGCAATGTCGAGGATAGAGTTACCGGCCAGGTAAGCGGTAGCTGACTGACCACAGTAACGAATCCCGGGGTATTCGCCCTCGCTGGATATCGAATATCCCAGCCCTATGGTGTTGGATCCGTTCAACATGATGCTGCCCATCCATCGGCTGTTTGTATCAGGGGCATAAGTGCCTTGCTGTCTTATGCTCCAGTCGCTGCCGGTTTTTCGCAATTCATACCATCTGACCCCGGCCCGGCCCTTCTGATCTATATTTACACTGTGGCAGCAAACAATGGTCTGGTACGATCCGAAGTTGCGGTACTGGGGCACATTCATGATAATATTGGACACGGCATCAACTTTCTGGGTGGTTCCTTTCTGCCTTATATTTTCCCAAGAACTGCCGAAGTTACTGTTAAAGGGTTCCACATTGAGCTGCTGAACACGGTTGAATGTGGATGCCGTCGTGTTGGTCCAGTCTACAGCCAGTTCATATATCCAAAGCTGGTCTATGGTTCCGCTGGAAGCATCATCGTTAATGGCAATATAAATGCCGGGAGATCCTGCCGGAGCAAAGGGTCCGTCATTATCTACAGGAGGAACAACCCTGAATCCTCCTGTTCCGCCCGGCCGGTAAGGGTTTTTAAAGGCGACCATCCGGGCAGTAGTATCTCCCACCAGCATCTTCGACCTCTCATAAACATAGGTATCCTTTCCCCCATCAGTATTATTATCCCCCATATAATACCCATCCTGCCATACTCCGAAATGCGGGTAATCGGGCATTATATCAGCCTGGAAAGAATACGGGTACCAGGTTCCGGTAGGGTCGTTTGTTGAGGATACGGCCATAAGAATATAATTCGGGGCCCCGCCTTTGGGCACCGAAAATTCTGTGGCCAGCCAGCGATCGGCCTGTTCGTCATACAGGATGACCGGATCCCCGTCGTTCCGGTTTGCTCCCGGCTTATTGCCAAACAGCAGGTTCATGGGAGTAGGCCCGGCTACAAGTCTTCCTGTTTTATCATATATAGCATATGTGTCATTCATCGTCTGCATGTAATGGTTTTTACCAACGGTCCCGTTGTCGTCGGAAGGCCGGTATCCGGACTCCTGTCCTTCAAAATTTACCTGCGGACTGCGGAAAAGTTTCTGAGTTCCCATATTTTTCTGCCAGGCCCCGTCCTCACCTTTTGGGAGGGCTGTTTCAGCAAAAGGATAGGTACGCTCCGACTCTTCCTCATTAATTGTCCGGTTGCTGTTTTTAAGTTTCAGCGCCTTGAATTCATCGGCAGTTAATGCAGGAAGGTCGCGTAAAGGCCGGGTTTCACCCAGGAAAGTCCCGGTCCCCACAAAGTCAGGGTGAACGGGTACCGTGGGTGTGAATGAGTTTTGATTTGGCTTTATCATGGAAGAAGAAGATTGGTTTTGGGCGTTGACAACCCCGGCGGAGAGCAGGATGACCAGCAACAGGATAAGGGAATAATAATTTACTGAAGGATAAAAACGTGTATTCATGGTTTTGGTTTTAAATGATTGTGTTTTTATAATGTGCAGATTGAATGAATTGAGATTTTATTATTGACAGAGCAAATATAGTGGCAGGGGAGACTGTTTTCCAAAAAAAGCACTTAAAGATTTGTAAAAAGCGATAGTCAGGCTTGTTTTTTACCTTTCCTGACGAGTAGTACCAAGGTAAAATATCTCCCGCCAGTTCTACTCAAAGACCAGTACCGATGGTATTTTTTCAGGCCAGGCCAGACGCAGCAGTTCATAACCGATACCTGAAATTCCCTGGAAAAAACCCGGGTTGAAAAAATCTTCACCGGCATTGGGGAAGAGGGAGAAAGGCGCGGCAGAGGAATTCGGTCTAGATGCTCCGCTCAATGCCATTGCGCATGTATTTCGGGTTCGTCATTTTTTTTCATGATCATTCCTTAGATCCGGGTCGAACGGAAAATGAACCTTAACTCTTTCCCTGCAAAAAGATGAATGGGGAGTTCATGGCGGTGTTTAAGCAAGAGTCGATAAAAAGCAGTAAACCCGTCAACGATCTCCTGCGAATAGGGAATGGGAGTCTGCTTTTGACCATTCAATACCGGAATATTTTCCTGATCTTTCAGTCTGGCCGGAATAACGATAAGGTTCATCCTGTCGGTATTTATGAACTCCCAATTACTCCGCTGATAGGGAGATTCGCCCTGGCCGTAGCCCCCAATCGCATTCCCCGCTGCTTGAGGAGAGGTTCTTCAATGGATCAGTCAAAACAGGCGAACGGGAATCAATGTGTTGCCTGTCCAAAGTAAAGACTCAGGGAATTAAGATGGTGAACAGGTAAACGGCAAAGATGACCAATAGAATAATGCCCTGCAGGATCGATGTTTTTCCCGTGCTGAATGAAAGGATGATCACAAAAAGCGACAGAAGGAACAGAACAGTTGATTCGACACTGATGCCCAGTGCCAGAGGCATTCCGGTAAAAACAGAAACCAGGGCAACCGTCGGCAACGTCAATCCGATGCTTGCCAGGGCGGAACCCAGCGAAATATTAAGGCTCTTTTGTAACTGGTTTTTCCGGGCAGCTTTGACTGCCGAAATTCCCTCCGGTAATAGAATAACAGAGGCAATGATCACTCCGGAAAGCGAGATGGGCGCTCCGACTGATTGGATAAACAATGTTAAATGCGGTGCAATGGATTCGGCCAGTAGTACTACCACGATCAGGTTCACCGGGAGCAGTACCCCGCTGAGAATGGTTGTTTTCAAGGCTGGTTTTTCTTCTTCAGTTTCATTCCCTTCATCCCCCGAAAGGAAATGTGACCGGTGACGGATATTCTGGACGAACAGAAAACTGCTGTATAAAAGAAACGTAACGAAAGCAACGAATATCAGCTGTTTTGAGCTGTAGAAGGGGCCGGCAACCGTCGTCGTAAAGTTGGGAAGTATCAGTGTCAGCACCGAAATTGCCACCAACACGGTCAGCGCCGAGTTTATTCCCTGGGCCATGAACCCCTGTTCTTTAAATTTAATACCTCCGATCAGAAGGGTCAATCCAATCATTCCGTTGAGAATGATCATGACCGTTGCGAAAACGGTGTCGCGTGCCAGCACTGAAACATCATGACCTCCGGTGAACATAAAAGAAACGATGAGTGCCACTTCGATCACTGTCACCGCAATGGCGAGAAGCATGGCGCCATAAGGCTGGCCAATCCGTCGGGCGATGACTTCGGCATGATACACTGCGTTGAGCACCCCGTTGATCAATGCAAGGCCTGAAAAGATTATAAAAGGTGTCCAGCTGACAAATTCTCCTGTGATATAAATTCCCCATGCGACAAGAGGGAGAAAGATCCTCAGCAGAGGCAGGGTATTGCCCGCATTTGTCCTGGTGGGATTCATGAAAATATAATTACGTATAAAATTATTAAAACTGACACATCATGGATGCAAATGAATAAAAAAAACCCTTGAATAGTTTTGATATTCAAGGGTTTAACGTTGTTTTTCTGTAGCCCGTAGGGGGATCGAACCCCTGATTTCCAGGATGAAAACCTGGCGTCCTAACCGACTAGACGAACGGGCCAATGTTTAATTTGGGAGTGCAAAAGTATTAAATTAATTTATATCATCCAAGAAAAAAATGAATCCTTCTAGATGGCATCCTTCTCCTCCGGTTGGTCCAGGCGGCTTTGCAATTCACTCCTTTCACTTTCAAAACGGATGATCTCCTGCTGCTTTCGCTCAATGCTGCGGTAAGCCGATGCAATCCTGGCCTGGAGGCCGATTTTTACCGGAGATTCTTTTCCGGATGAAACGATGACCTCCAACTGGTCTTCCAGCGCACTGAGGTTGGCCTGCTCCTTTTTCAACGCCTCATTCAGCTCAAAGATATCAACCGAATACTGGGAAAGCTTGTATTGCATCTTAACCTCCCAGTTCTTCTTTTTATGACGGAAAAAATCATCCAGCCGTTTTCCAAGGATATCAAAGGCCGTCTGAAGACGGGAATATAACTCCTCCCGCTGTTCGTGTGCCATTTTGATGCCTTTGAATTCAGACTGGATTTTTTTGAGAAATTCCCGTGTGTCTTTATATTCATGGGTCTCTTCAGCCTGTATCAAACCTTTGTCTACCAGGGCCTTCAGCCGCAGATAGTTTTGATGTGCCTCTTTTTCGAAGACAAGGCGTTCTTCGTCGCGCGATGTTTTTACAGTGGTGAATGCATCCTGAAGACGGAGGAATAACTCCTCCCGCTGTTCCCGTACCAGTTTGGCTGCCTTGATCCGGTTCTGTAGATCAATCATGAAATCCCAGGTTTCACGGAACTCATGCGATGTGTTCGCCAGGGAGAGGGCTTTTGCAACCGCGGCTTTTAAATCAGCATAGTTCGCGGCAGCTTCAAATTCAAACTCAAATTTTTCGTCTTCAATTTTTGCGTTAATCTCCGCAAAGGCATGTTGCAGCCTGTTATAAAGTTCCTCGCGATCCTCCCTGCGAAGTTTTAAGCCTTTAAACTGGTTTTGAATTTCAATCAGAATACCTTTGGCCTGACGAAGATCCTTGGCATGGGGAACCTGCGCCAAACCAAGGTTCAGGTTCTCTTTAAGCGTTAAATAATTCTGGCGTGATTCTTCGTCCGGATTTTTATCCAATTCCATGTGATTATTTCTTCACACACCGAACACCAAAGGCTGCGTTTTTTTCATTTGAACTCTTGACGATGGCCTTGTCGCCATGGGCGAACAGGTAGTTGGTGGCAACATCGCCGGCAGCGGTTGCCGACCATAAGCCCCCCCATAAGGAAATACCGGTATAGGTGCTGTCGCTGTGCCTGACACCACCCAGCAACGACGAAAGGGTCTTCGCGGAAGCAGGAATGTTTTTATTCGAATTCCAGTAGAGGGAATCCATCTCCTGCAATTTGCCCCCTGCAACTTCAACTCCGCCAAGTTTGGCAATCAGTTGAGTCCAGTCACCATCCGACGGCAGAACCCAGCCTTTCGGACATGCTGTCATGGCTGCATTCCACGTATACAACCTGCCATTCGGCATGGAATAGGCCGTGTCTTTGTTGTAAAACCAGCTGCCTGGTTTGGCATCATATTTAAGATTTTCAATCAACCAGGCTTTTTTTCCAATCTTCATCCACTGGTAGGTTCGACCATCACGGGAATCTTTTACTGTTCCCTTTTCCTGTGCACTGATCGTGCTGCAAAAAACAAATGTCATCAGAAAAATGACTACAAGACTTAGAATGTTGGAATTAGGTTTAAATGTGCTCATTGTTTAAGAGGATTAGAAGATGGTTACTGATGGTTTTACCTGGGTGTAAAATTATACCAGAATCACCAACCATGCAAACTTTATCTGATCTTTCTTTTTTTTCCCCTGGAAACATGAAATTCTGAAAAAAAAAACCAAAATTCGAAATATATTTTGCAACCTTTTTGCCTCCCGCGTTGTCTATGTAATATGTTAAACCTAATAACAATACCATGTCATCCTATTTAATGAAATCAGAAAAAGCTGCCCTTTCGGTCCTGATGTTATCGGTAGGGGCAGGACTGAGTATTCTTCTTTACACAGGAATTATACCAGAAAGTTTATCGGTAAGTGCCGGCAATTCAGGTGGGAAGGAACCTTCAGCCACCCTGACAAACTTGTTCCAAAATTATGGATGGATCAAGCCGGTTCTGATGTTTGCCATGATGCTGGCAGGCATGTTTTTTAACCAGGTTTTCGAGAATCTGAAGGTGCAAAAGGAGGCCGGGGCGACCCGGGTTGATGTGTTCAGACTCTTTGCCGATGGATTTCTTGGCATTACCTTCTGGATGGCCTTTTTTGTTTCGCCGCTCATCTTCTACGGCACCTATTACCTGGTTGATAAACTTCCCGATGGGGCCGTCGGATTTTTTTATGCTTTCCAGGGAGGTTTTTTCTGGTACAATGTTTTTAACCGCCTTGAACTGAAAAGCAAAAAATAACCTTACAGGCTCCAGTAATTCAGTTCCGAAATTTTATTGCGGAAAATTCCTTTCACATCAACCAGAATCCCGCTGGGGGAACTGATGGACTTGAAATAGGCCTCAGTCAGTTTCAGGTAAGGCTTGTGGTTAACTGCAACGATAACCGCATCGTACTTTTGATTGTCTGGTATGCCGGAGGTATTCCCGCTGGAAAAACTTTCGGGCATGACGGTAAGTCCAAAACCATATTCGTGCTTCAGTTCATCGCTGCTGGCATATGGATCTGTAACATCCACCGATATCCCGTACTGTTTTAATTCTCCAATCAGATCGGCCACCCGGGAGTTCCGGATGTCGCTGACATTCTCCTTGAAAGTGGCTCCCATAACGAGTGCTTTTGCGCCAAGAACATTCTTTCCTGCTTTAATCAGCTGTTTCACACATTGTTTTGCCACGTAAAATCCCATGCTGTCGTTCACATATCTTCCCGCATTGATGACTCTTGCATGATACCGGTATTCCTCGGCCTTATAGGTTAGATAATAGGGATCAACGCCAATGCAATGTCCGCCAACCAGCCCGGGATAGAATTTCAGGAAGTTCCATTTTGTGCCCGCAGCTTCAATCACGTCATAAATGTTGATCCCCATTCGGCCGAAAATAATCGAAAGTTCATTCATAAAGGCGATGTTCACGTCGCGCTGTGCGTTTTCAATGATCTTGGCAGCTTCGGCTACCTTAATGGTGGGGGCCCGGTGCACACCGGGCTTCACGATCAATTCATAGGTTTTGGCGATCTGCTCCAGCGATTCCGCATCACAACCCGAAACGATTTTTATAACCGTAGTCAGGGAATGCTCCTTATCACCGGGGTTGATGCGCTCGGGGGAAAAGCCTACCTTAAAATCTTCGACGAACTTAAGACCCGATAGTTCTTCAAGGATTGGAACACAGTCTTCCTCTGTTGCACCCGGGTAGACGGTAGATTCATACAATACATAATCACCTTTTTTAAGCGCTTTGGCTACCGTTCGTGTTGCCGAGAGAAGCGGAGAAAGATCAGGGAGGTTGTGTTTTGTAACCGGGGTGGGTACGGCCACGATATGAAAAGTACATGACCTCAGCTCTTCCGGATCGGCGGTTATCAGGATATCTGTATCCATGAAAGCCTCAGCAGGGAGTTCACCGCTTGGATCCACTTGATTATTCATCATTTCAACACGATCGGGCTTGATGTCAAAACCCACTACTTTGATTTTTTTTGCAAATTCAAGGGCAATCGGTAATCCGACATAACCGAGTCCGATCACAGAAAGCTTCGTCTCTTTTTTAAGCAGTTTTTCGTAAATGGTCATATGAATATTTTTAATGTTAGTCGTTTGTTATACTGTTTTTTTCCTGGTTAGCTGTGAACCCTCTCCAGCAGCAGGGGTGAAATGGACAAGGTAAGCACCTGTTTGAGGTGATCGATGCGGACAACAACCTTTTTTTTGTTGGTAATTGAGACCAGTTCGCCTGTGATCCCGGTGAGCGGTCCGCCATTAACCATCACACGAATTCCCGGTTGAAATGTATCCTCAATGCATTCTACTTCCACATCGGAACCGGTGATGACTTTAAGCGTATTGATCTGGCGTTCGGGTATTGCAGCCGGTTTGCCTGAAAACCAGATGTACCGGACGGCACCCGGAGTGTTCAGCACTTCATAATAGTCCAGTTCACCAACCTTTACAAAGCAATAGGAGCGGATCAGGGGTTCCTCAACCAGTTTCTTCCGGTCGCTCCATTGGTGGATGACCTTGCGCAATGGCACATAGGCTTCGATCCCTTTCTCACGCAGAAGTTCCATCAGACGTTTCTCCCATCTGGAGCGGGTATAAACAGCGTACCAGGGGGCATCTGGATCCTTTGACCGGACCTCCTCAGTGCCTCCTGAGGCTGGAGGTTTTGCAGAAACGGATGCAACAGGGGGTTTGCCTGCAGGCTTTGATTGATAGGTTTTTTTTATCATAAATGGCCCTGTTGAAATATAAAAAACAAAATTAAATTATTATTTATTATGAGTAGCAAAAGTACTCATTATTCTTTTTTTGTAAAGACCTGGCTGAAAGATCCAGGTAGTTATGACCGATTCCCTTGATTTGCTAATTGTATTGTAAAGATGTATCTTTGCAGCCCTTGTAAAAAATCGACTGCTTATGAGTTTGAGAGCAAAGACCACGGAATTGAAAAGGCGCATGCAGGAAGCCTTTAAAGGGGGCGGTGAACAGGCCCTTGAAAAGCAGAAAGCATCTGGCAAAATGACTGCCCGCGAACGCATCCTGGCCTTGCTTGATCCCAACTCTTTCCATGAATATGATCTTTTTGTGAAACATGCCGGGCAGGATTTCGATATGGATAAAAAATATTTGCCAGGAGATGGTGTAATTACAGGTACCGGATCCATCAGCGCATGGCCGGTTTGTATTTTTGCACAGGATTTCACCGTTGCCGGGGGGTCGCTGGGTTTGATGCATGCCAAAAAGATCACGAAGATCATGGATCATGCCATGAAGATGAAGGTGCCCCTGATCGGGATCAACGATTCCGGTGGCGCCCGTATCCAGGAGGGGGTGAACTCACTGGCGGGCTATGGTGAAATTTTCTACCGCAACACCCAGGCCTCTGGAGTGATACCACAAATTTCAGTTATCCTTGGACCTTGTGCCGGTGGCGCTGTTTACAGCCCTGCCTTAACTGATTTTGTTTTTGTAGTTGATAAGATTTCCAAGATGTTCATTACTGGTCCTGAAGTGATCAAGACCGTACTTGGTGAAGAGATATCGATGGAAGACCTTGGCGGTGCCCGCGTTCATGCTGAAATTACCGGGAACGCCCATTTTTTTGCTGAAAGTGAAGCAGAATGTTTCGACCAGATCAAAAGATTGGTGAGTTACATTCCCTGGAACAATGAAAAGAAGGCGGAGGTATTCCCCAAAAAAGCACCCAAATCACGCCAGTATAAACTCGACAGCATTTTCCCGACAAATCCGATGACTCCCTACGATGTGAGGGATATCATTCGTGCCATTGCCGATGACAGTGACTTCTTCGAGGTTCATGAGATGTGGGCAGCCAACATCGTGGTTGGTTTTGGTCGACTCGACGGACAAACTGTGGGATTTGTAGCCAATCAGCCAATGGTGCTCGCCGGCGTACTTGATTGCGATTCAAGTGACAAGGCCGCCCGCTTTATTCGTTATTGCGATGCTTTCAATGTTCCGCTCGTAACCATGGTTGATTTACCAGGGTACCTTCCCGGTGTAGACCAGGAACATGCCGGGGTAATCCGTCACGGGGCAAAAGTTCTCTACGCTTACAGCGAAGCAAGTGTTCCAAAGATAACCGTGATTTTACGCAAGGCATACGGGGGAGGTTATATCGCCATGTGCTCGAACCATCTTCGTGCCGATTTTGTATTCGCCTGGCCAACAGCTGAAATCGCAGTCATGGGCCCTGAAGGCGCGGCTAATATCATCTTCCGAAATGAAATCAAAGCCAGTGACAACCCGGAAGAAACCCGAAAAAGATTAATTGAAGAATACCGCCAGAAATTTGCGAATCCTTACGTGGCAGCAGCTTATGGGTATGTTGATGCCGTAATCGAACCCAATGAAACGCGGAATTACCTTATGCATTCGTTGACCCTTGCCCAGAGCAAACGCGAAATCCCCCCGAAAAAGAAACACGGGGTACCTCCTTTCTAAGTAGCCGTGTCGTCAGATTGCGAAATGTTTAACTTTTTATTTTTGAGTCACCCCAGTTATGGACGAAAACATTGAATTGATCGATTTTAAATACGAGGAGATCAGCTATAGGACTACATTAACGAAAAAGTTTGCAAACCGTACGCCCTATACCCCCCCGGACCCGAGAAGAATTGTTGCTTTTATTCCCGGAACAATCCTCAAGGTGCACGTCAAAGAGGGCCACAAAGTTAAAAAGGGCGAGACTTTGCTGGTGCTCAAGGCCATGAAGATGGATAACCACCTGCTGGCAACAATCAATGGTACAGTAAAAAAGGTTTTTGTTAAACAGGGGGAAATCGTACCCAAACACCATCTGCTCATAGAATTGAAATAACCCGCTCCACTTTTTTTTTCTTAGGACTGCCACCTTTTAACTCTTTCTCTTGTCTTGTAATACAGAAAAGAGTTTTTATGAAACCAAATCCGGTGGAATTGAAAATGGTTACAAGTTCTCTTTATGAACAGTGTCCTTTCATTCTTTTTGCGATTGTCAGTGGCATTGATGCAGAAGGGCGGGTTAATTTACCTGACCATGTTGAATTATCTGTAATGCTTGAGCGCAATACCGGCTTTTGTTTTGCATTGGAAAAAATCCTGCCGGTTTTATCTGAACGTATCACAGGAGTACAATGTGAAGTGGTGTTTTTGAACAGGGTGGATGCTGTGACCCGATTCAATGCATCAAATTCCCGGTGCCTGTTCATTCGAAGCGGGCAGGAACAGATCTATCGCAGGTTCATTCAGCAGGCACGCCTCGATTACAACATTTTAAGGGCGCAGTTCCGGCTAAACGGGATGATTCGCAACGATTGAGGAAATGCAATCGCAAATGCGGCCGATGGACTATCTGTCTCCATTGGCAATCTCGGTCAGAGCCTCTTCAATGACCCCCAATATTTCATCACGGCCGGCCCTGGTTTCTGCTGACGTCGGGATGATCAGGGGTAATTCTGACCACGAGGCCGCAAGTGCCTTCTGATAGGCAGAAAGGTTAGCGGAGAGTTGCGCCTTGGAGAGTTTATCGATCTTGGTAAAAAGAATGACAAATCCTACCTCGTTATCGCCCAGCCAGTTCATGAATTCGAGATCGATTTTCTGGACCGCCAGGCGGGAGTCGATCAATACGAAAGTAAGGGCCAGGTTTTCTCGATTCTGAAGATAAGATTCAATTAATCCCTCAAATTTCGCCCGTTGTTCCTTGGAGAGTTTTGCAAAGCCGTAGCCGGGCAGATCGACGAGGAACCACTCCGTTGTCGTTTTATTCACGGTTGTTTCAACCTTGAAATGGTTCAACAACCTTGTTTTACCAGGGGTTCCGGAAACCTTGGCCAGCCCTTTATGATCGGCAAGCATGTTGATCAGCGATGATTTTCCCACATTGGACCGGCCAATGAAAGCAAATTCAGGCAGATCTTCCTTCGGACATAACTTCAGGGACGGACTGCTGCATAAAAACTCAATCTTTTCAATTTTCAACTTCGTTGGGATTTAGGTCAAAGGTAGGCAAAAAAATCCGTTTTGCTATTTTTCTCCCAGGGCGTACACCTGCTCCTGCACCCATTCAGCCCACTGCGCTTCTGATCTTGATTTATCGAATGTTGACCAGGGGATCGGATCGCCAAGGATGATGCAGATGGTTTTGTTGAATTGTTTTGCCATCTCGTCAACAAGGTAGAGCATCTCAAGGTTGGCGTTGATCCCCAGTTTTTTACGCCACCGAGACAGGTTGTAAAACCATTCGGAGTTTTGTCCCTCCACATAAACCGGAACGATGTCGCGCTGGTATTTTTTTGCCTTCTTGATGAAGGTGTTTTTCCATTCCAGGTCACGAATCACCATCTTGCCCTTGATACGTTGCTTTCTGGAAACCAGGCCGGCTGGAAAATAGAGGATCATCTTCTCCGAGGCAAAGGTCTGATCGATCAGCCGGGCATTTTCAGTATTCCTGCCATGTTTGTTGATGGGTATGAAGAGCGGCCGCAGGCCGGGCACGTTCATCAGCAGGTCATTCACAGGAAAGACGATGTCGGGCCGCATTTCACCGAGTACCTGCATCAGGGCCATGCCATCCAATCCGCCCAGGGGATGGTTGGAGGCTACGATCAGCCGACCGGAGAGCGGAAGCTTGACAGCCCGCTTGTCGATGGTTTCAACCTTTACCCCGAATTCATCCAGGATGGCTTCAACGAAAGGCACGCCGATTTTATCGCGGTTGCGCCAGATGTATCCGTTCACCTCCTCCTGATGCGTGATCCGCTTGAGGTAGGAGAGGACAAAGCGGGGAATAAAACGCAGCAATTTCGGGTTTTTTAAAGCGAAGAGCGCTTCAATATCGATCAGTTTTTCGGGGATTTCAATATCGGATTTTTCAGTCATGTTACTTTCCTCGGATTTTCATGATGATTACAAATTTAGATTTTTATTCGTTTCCCGGCGATGTTTATATCGGAACCTAACTTCGTATATTTGTAGAATAAACTCTGTTACTTAGCCTCCATCCCATGGAACCTATTATAGCACCGATCAATAAAAACCTGCTTGAAGCTGAGCTGAACGAAAGCACTTTTTTGCGCAACACAAATAACGGACGCAATAAAATCTATGTTTTTACCGCCCATGAATCGCCCAGCCTGATGAGGGAGGTTGGACGTTTAAGGGAGATCACCTTCAGGGATGCCGGCGGAGGAACAGGAAAAAGTGTCGACATCGATGAATATGACATTATGGAGGTTCCATTTCATCAGTTGATCGTATGGGATCCGATAGAAAAAGAGATATCGGGAGGCTACCGGTTTATCCATGGCCGCGATATCCCCTGTAATCAGGGAGATTGCATTCACAGTGCCACGGCCGAACTTTTCGACTTTTCAAACAGGTTTGTCCGCGACTATCTTCCTTTAAGCATTGAACTTGGACGGTCGTTTGTCCAGCCGAATTACCAGCCGCTTGTGAATTTCCGCAAGGGGATGTATTCGCTGGATAACCTGTGGGATGGGCTTGGTGCAATGATCATTGAGAATCCCGATGTAAAATTTTTCTTTGGGAAGATGACCATGTATCCTGATTATAACCGCACAGCCCGCGACATTGTGCTCTATTTTCTCCGACGCTATTTCCCTGATACAGAAACGCTCATGGTCCCAAAGGAGGCTGTGATCTGTGATACCCAGGATGCGAAGATTGCGGAAATATTTTCAGCCCGGACCTATGAGGAAAATTACAAAATACTGATCCAGGAGGTGCGCCGCCATGGAGAACATGTGCCCCCGCTGGTGAATGCCTATATGAACCTGTCGCCGACCATGCGTACATTTGGAACAGCGATCAATCACGGATTTGGTGAAGTGGAAGAGACCGGGATATTAATCCATATTGAGGACATATATCCGCGCAAAAAGGAGAGGCACCTTACGACCTATATACAACGACTTTCTTCGATCAAAGGTTTACGCTGGCGTAGACGCAGATGATGCGGCATTCGCCTTACGCATCAGTTTGCTCTTCAGGTTGGAAGCCTTGTTTTTGTGGATCACGTTTTTCTTGGCCAGCTTGTCGATTTGGGCAACAACGTTGGGAAGATCCTTTGCAATGGTTGCAGCTTCTTCAGTATCACGTAATTTTTTCACAGCGTTACGGACGGTTCTGCCCTGGTAACGGTTTTGAGTACGTTTTGTTTTGGTGGTTCTGATGCGTTTTTCTGCGCTTTTGTGATTGGCCATGATCAATAATTATTTTCAAATTGGGGTGCAAAGATACAACCTTTTGATGAATTTCCAAACCGATTATAAAATAGAGGCTAAATCTTCTTATTTCCTGAAATGTACGATGGTTATTCCTGAACCGCCCTGTTCAAGGGGTGCATCCTTGGCAGACTGAACCTCTTTTTGCGACCGGAGGTAATCGCGTGTTACCTGGCGTAAAACCCCGTTTCCCTTTCCATGTAAGATCTGAACTTCGGGAATGGACAACAGCACGGCATCGTCAATGTAACGCTGCAAAAGCGCCAACGCTTCATCAACCCGGCTTCCCCGCAAATCGAGCGTTAACGAGAAATTGGTCAATTTCTGATGAAGATCATTGAAGTAGCTCTGAAAGCGATGCGGGGGGGCTTCACTGCCGATCAGGCTTGTTTTGAACGGCGCTGCCGGAATACTTACGGATTCAGGAGCTTTTTTATCTCCGGAATCGGGTTGTAACAGTTTGTCCTTTACCTCTTTCAGTTCTGCCCGGATCTCCTTGGTGCGGAGTTTCTCGGCCTGTGATTCACGGATTTCCTTTATTGTTTTTTCGATAATTTTATTCGAACCGTCCAGCAGTTGCCGGGCCTCTTCCCGTGCAGTGTCAATGATCTCTTTTTTCTTTAGCTCAAGATCTTTATTTAATTTTTCATATTTCTTAATTAATTCAGCAAGAAAATCATCGGCCACCCTTAATTCAGTCGATTTTTGAGTTATCTCATGCTTTTCAACTTCAAGATTTTGGAGTTCCCTGTCAAAATCAAGCTGACTTCTCCCGGTCTTTTTCTTTGCGTTTTTTAAGACGGATTCAGGAAATCCGATTTCCTGTGCAATTTCCAGCGCAAACGAACTGCCGGGTTTTCCGGTTTTCAACTGGTATAATGGTTTCAGTTTTTTTACATCGAACAGCATGGCCCCGTTTACAATCCCCTGTTCGCGCCCGGCAAGTAATTTCAGGTTCGAATAATGGGTGGTAACCACACCCAGTGCCCTTTTTTCATTCAGGGCTTCCAGGGTGGCTTCAGCTATGGCGCCTCCCAGTGACGGATCAGTCCCTGTTCCCAGTTCATCAATTAAAAACAGCGAATCCGCATCTGTGTTTTCAATGAAAAATTTAAGGTTGTACAGTTTGGATGTGTAAGTGCTCAAGTCGTTATCGATGGATTGCTCATCGCCGATGTCGATAAAAATTTTATTGAAGATCGAAAATTCGGAATCCTCCCTGACTGGTGGCAACAACCCGCATTGAAACATATACTGCACGAGTCCGACCGTTTTAAGGCATACCGATTTTCCACCGGCGTTGGGTCCTGAAATAATCAGAATGCGCTGGTCAGCATTAAGTTCAACATCAAGCGGGACGGTCTTTTTATTGTGTTTCTGGTGCGAGAGGAATAGCAGGGGATGAACAGCCTGGTGCCATAGGAATGTTTTTGTATCCCGGTGATGATGAACCAGGTTTGTGGCACCGATGCTGATGGCGAACCGGGCTTTCGCACGGATAAAGTCAATTTGCCCGAGCAGCTGATAAGCATGGATGAGCAGGTCGATATCGGGCCTCAGAATGGTGGTGAAAGTTATAAGAATACGTATAATTTCGCGACGCTCGGCATAATCGAGTTCCCGGATCTCATTGTTGGTTTCAAAAATTTCAGCGGGCTCAACAAAAACCGTATGACCGGTAGCCGATTCATCATGCATGAACCCCTGGATCTTTCTTTTGTGTGCACTGATCAGGGGGATGACCAACCTGCCATTGCGAATGGTTATTTCTGCATCATCGGGAGTCCACCCGCTTTGTCGAGCTATCTTGAAGCTTTGCAACACACGCCGTTCAACGGATGTTTGCAGGGAAATTTTTTCCTTCCTGATCCGGTTCAGCTCCGGAGATGCCGAATCCCTGACCTCCGATTTTTCATCCACAATCCGGTCTACCCGGACGATCAGATCCTGGAGAACGGGTGAGGCAACGTAGGAAAAATCACGCTCCCCGTCCATCATTTTATTTAAGGCAGGATATTTCTCTTTTTTTTCTGAAAGGAACCGGGTCAGGGCATAGATGGTCGAAACAGACAACTTGAGATTTGAAAGCTGCTCCGTCTCAACATAGGTGTTCGGAATACGGACCCGCAGCAGTTCTGGTATCAGGTCATAATAATCCTGCGATGGGAACTTCTCTTCGAACTGAAGTATTTGCTGCAGCTCACCCGTTTGCAGATGTCCGGATTCAATTTCATCACCATCCGTCGAAAAGGCGATTTTCTCAACCCATGAACGGCCCAAAGAGGAGAGACAGTAGTCTCCAAGAATCTGACGGATCACATCGAATCCCAGTTTTTGTTCAAATGTTGATGGATAGAGCATAGGCCTGCAAAAGTAGAAAAAATCGGTGAACAACCGGAGGGCTTTCCGGCCCGCCGGGATGGTTGAAGGGGACGGCTCCGGGTGGAATATTTTCAGGTTATGGTTTGTTCATTATTTCTACTCGATTTTCCTTTATTTCACTTGGCATATTCAATTGAATTGTTTACTTTTGCCGTCTGTTATCAGATTCACAATAGGAAATTAAGTAACTAAATATCAATATATTATGAATAAGTCAAAAAAATTCTTGTCGTGTGACGGCAACCAGGCTGCAGCGCATATGGCCTACATGTTCAGTGAGGTAGCGGCCATTTATCCGATTACCCCCTCCTCAAACATGGCCGAAAACGTGGATGAATGGGCAGCTCACGGGCGTAAAAACCTTTTTGGAGAAGAGGTGAAGGTAGTTGAAATGCAGTCGGAAGCAGGTGCTGCCGGCACATTGCATGGTTCATTACAGGCCGGAGCGCTGACTTCGACATTCACGGCATCGCAGGGTTTGCTTCTGATGATTCCCAACATGTATAAACTTGCCGGTGAATTACTTCCGGCCGTTTTTCACGTCAGCGCCCGTACCGTGGCTGCGCACGCCCTTTCGATCTTCGGTGACCACAGCGACGTGTATGCAACCCGTCAGACCGGATTCGCCATGCTGGCTACCGGATCGGTGCAGGAGGTGATGGATCTTGCCGGCGTTGCCCATCTTTCAGCCATCAAATCAAGAATTCCCTTCCTTCATTTTTTCGATGGCTTCCGCACATCACACGAGATACAGAAAATCGAGATGCTCGAAGATGACGACATAAGAGGGTTGCTCGACATGAAGGCCTTGCAGACTTTCCGCGACCACGCACTCAACCCCGAGCATCCTGTCACCCGCGGTACTGCGCAGAATCCCGATATTTTCTTCCAGGCGAAAGAAGCTGTGAACCGTTTCTATGATGCTGTTCCTGATGTGGTAGATGGCTATATGAAGGAAATCACCAAAATTACCGGACGGGTATATCATCCGTTTATGTATTATGGCCACCCGGAAGCTGAAAACATTGTTGTGGCCATGGGTTCAATCACCGATACTACCAAAGAGGTAATTGATTACCTGCTGGAAAAAGGCGAGAAGATTGGATTGATCTCCGTTCACCTGTACCGTCCTTTTTCTGCTAAATATTTCTTCAATGTCCTTCCGAAAAGTGTGAAACGGATTTGTGTGCTCGACCGCACCAAGGAGCCGGGAGCCAATGGAGATCCTTTGTATCTCGACATCCGCGACATGTTCTATGAACATGATAACCGCCCGATGATCATCGCCGGTCGCTACGGGTTGAGTTCAAAAGATACCACCCCTTCACAGATCATTACGGTGTTTGACAACCTGAAGTCGAAGGAGCCGAAAAATCATTTTACGCTTGGTATTGTCGATGATGTTACCTTCCTCTCCCTGCCATTGATTCCGGAGATGGACATTGCCCCGAAAGGAACCTATTCAGCCAAGTTCTATGGAATTGGTTCTGACGGGACTGTTGGTGCCAACAAGAACTCCATTAAAATCATCGGCGACAGCACCGATAAATATGCCCAGGCCTACTTCGCCTATGACTCGAAAAAATCAGGAGGCATCACGGTTTCGCATCTCCGTTTCGGCGATAGCCCCATCCGGTCCCCATACCTGGTGATCACGCCCGATTTTGTTGCCTGTCACGTTCCGGCCTATCTTGAGAAATATGATATGCTCAAAGGTTTGAAAGATGGCGGGACCTTCCTTCTCAACTCAATCTGGGATGCTGAAGAGACCAAACGCCGGTTGCCCGATCATATGAAGAAGTACATGGCCGATCATAAAATCAATTTCTACATTATTGATGCAACTAAGATCGCCGAAGATATTGGCCTTGGAAACCGCACCAATTCAATCATGCAGAGTGCATTCTTTAAAGTGTCGAATGTGATCCCGTACGAAAAAACGGTAGCCGACATGAAGAAAGCCATTTATAAAACATATGGCCGCAAGGGAGAAGAGATCGTGACCATGAACTATGCTGCGATTGATCGCGGGGGTGAACTGACAAAAATTGAAATTCCTTCAGAATGGTCCAAACTGGTGATCAAACCAGCCAACACCGAAAGTAAAGACCCCTTCGTTCGTCAGATATTTGACCCGGTAAGTGCCATGAATGGAGACGACATCCCTGTAAGCGCCTTTGTAGGCCGTGAAGATGGAACCTTCCCAAATGGAACCACACAACTTGAAAAACGTGGCATTGCTGTCAATATTCCCGTATGGATCTCCGAAAACTGCATCCAGTGTAACCAGTGCGCTTTCGTTTGTCCTCACGCTGCCATAAGGCCCTTCCTGCTCAATGATGTTGAAAAGCAAAACGCACCTGCCGATATGGTGACCCTGAAGGCGATAGGTAAAGATCTCGCCGGCATGGAATTCCGTATCCAGGTTTCGCCTCTCGATTGTACCGGTTGCGGCAACTGTGTGGATGTTTGCCCGGCTAAAACCAAGGCCCTTGAATTTAAATCCCTTGAAAGCCAGATGCCCGAGACGATCAACTGGAATTACAACATCAGCAAGGTTTCGTATAAAACCGATGTGATCGACCGTTTCAAAACCTTCAAGAACAGCCAGTTTGCTCAGCCTCTCTTCGAATTTTCGGGAGCCTGTGCCGGCTGCGGTGAAACGCCCTATATAAAACTGCTGACGCAACTTTACGGTGAACGGATGATGATCTCCAACGCCACGGGATGTTCTTCCATTTATGGCGGGACAGCTCCATTTACACCCTATCGTCCAAATATGGATGGACAGGGACCTGCCTGGGCCAATTCACTGTTTGAAGACAATGCCGAATATGGATATGGAATGGCCGTAGCCATCACACAGCTGCGCAAACGCATGGCTGACAGAATGCGTGCAGCCATCAAGGAGAATTTAATGGGATCAGCCACCCTTGCAGCCATGCAGAGCTGGGTCGAAAGCATGTACAATGCCGAAGGTTCAAAAACGGCTGCATCTGCACTCATTCCTTTGCTGACCAAGGAAAACAACGAACTGGCCAATGAACTTCTGAATCTGCGTCAGTATCTTATAAAAAAATCGATCTGGATTATTGGGGGCGACGGCTGGGCTTATGATATCGGTTACGGCGGTTTGGATCACGTGATCGCATCAGGCGAAGACATCAATATCCTGGTCCTCGATACGGAGGTATATTCCAATACCGGCGGGCAGTCATCAAAGTCGACCCCGGTAGGTGCGGTGGCTAAATTTGCTGCCTCAGGGAAAAAGGTTCGTAAAAAGGATCTGGGTGCCATGGCCATGACCTATGGTTATGTATATGTTTCGCAGGTCTCGATGGGAGCCAACAACAGCCAGCTTTTCAGGGCTGTGAAAGAGGCTGAATCATACAACGGACCTTCGCTCATTATTGCCTATGCGCCCTGTATCAATCACGGACTGAAACTTGGCATGGGCAAAGTCGAAGAGGAAATGGACCGCGCGGTGGTTTCAGGTTACTGGCAACTCTACCGTTACAATCCGGTGAATGGCAATGAAGGCAAGAACCCCTTTACCCTTGATTCAAAGGAACCGCAATGGGACCTTTTCCAGAATTTCCTTGCAAGTGAAGTTCGGTATTCGTCGCTCAAACAGATGTTTCCCGAGGTGGCTGACGAATTGTTCACTGCGGCAGAAGACAATGCCAAATGGAGGTACAATCACTACAAACGGTTGGCTGAAATGAAATACGAAAAATAGTAATCCATTCCATATATTTGTGAACCTTTTAAACTACTATTAAACAGACACCTTATGGCAAATTTATCAACACGTTATATGGGTCTTCAGCTGAAGAATCCCATTATTGTGGGTGCGAGCAACCTGGTGAAGGATACAGACAACTGTAAAAGGATGGAAGAGGCCGGGGCGGCAGCCATTGTATTTAAAACGCTATTTGAAGAACAGATTGAACTAGAACGTTTGCAACTGAATGAAGAATTGAATCAGTACAATGAACGCCATGCCGAAATGATCAGCCTCTTTCCCGACATTGAACATGCCGGTCCCCGTGAGCACCTCGGTCATTTGAAAAAGGTGGTCAAGGCTGTGAATATCCCGGTAATTGCCAGTTTGAACTGCACGTTTGATGAAACCTGGGTTGAATATGCAAAACAACTTGAGAATACCGGCATCAATGCGCTGGAATTGAATTTTTATGCTGTTCCCGGTGACTTCAAACGCGAAGGCAAAGCCATCGTGAACGAGCAGCTCGATCTGGTAAGTGAAGTAAAAAAGAGCGTGAAGATCCCGGTGAGTGTCAAGCTCAGCCCGTTTTACACCAATGCACTCATGGTTATCCAGAACATGTACTATGCAGGAGTGGATGGGTTTGTGTTGTTTAACCGGTTATTCCAGCCCGACATCGACCTGGAGAAGGAAGAACACCATTTTCCATATAACCTGAGCCATGAAGAGGACAACCGTTTGCCCCTCCGGTTCATCGGTCTGCTGTTTGGGGAGATCCGCGGGTCATTGTGTGCCAATACAGGCATTTTTACAGGTAAGGATGCTGCCAAAATGATCCTGGCCGGCGCTGATTGTGTACAGGTGGTAAGTACCATTTACAAAAACGGCATCGGACAGATCACTAAAATAATCGAGGAACTGGATGGCTGGATGGATCACAAAAAATATGACAACATTGACGCCTTCCGGGGCAAACTGTCTCATAAAAATTTGAAAGATCCATTCTCCTACAGGAGGGCTCAATACATTGACATCCTGATGAAGAGTGAAGAGATCTTCAAGAAATACCCGATAAGATAAAATACGAATTGAAAATTGGGAATTAATAATTACAGGTTGAGTTCGTAATTTTTAATTCCCAATTTTTAATTGATGTTTATCTCCATCAGCATCCGGGCCTGTACTCCCTTCATCTCACGAATTTCCTTGTAATATTGATACAACCGGTAATCGGGGCCCATCGCTTCTTTAAGTTTGGCTGAGGGGTCGCTGCCGGTAATCTGGTCGATCAGTTCTTCGAACCATTCCTTTTGCTCGGGGAGTGAAATCAATCTGTAATCCTTGGTTTTGGCAAGTTCAGCTGCAAGTTCAACGGCTTTGGACAAACCTCCGAATTCATCGATCAACCCGATTTTTTTTGCCTCGGTGCCGCTCCATACACGACCCTGCCCGATGCTGTCGACCTGCGATTTTTTGAGATTACGGCCTTCGGCCACCTTCCCGGTAAAAACATCATAAATATGGTCCACATCGCGCTGTATCAGTAAGGTTTGATAAGGTGTGAGTGCTTTCGTGACAGAAATATAATCTCCGTTTTTGTTGGTCTTGGCCCAGTCGAAGGTAATTCCAAGTTTCTTATTAAAAAGCCCTTCCATGTTCGGGATCACTCCGAATACGCCAATCGAACCCGTAATTGAAGTAGGATCGGCGATGATCTTGGTGGCAGCACAGGCAATGTAATATCCGCCGCTGGCAGCTACATCCCCGAAAGAGGCGACAACGGGCTTGACCTTGCGGGCAAGGTCAATTTCACGCCAGATCACATCACTTGCCAGGGCGCTTCCACCCCCAGAATTGATGCGAAACACAATGGCTTTTACTTTTTCATCCTCTCTGGCTTTCCTTATCGCTCTTGAGATACGCTCGGAACCAATGCTTTGATCGTCTCCTTCGCCACCGGCGATGGAGCCGCTGGCATAAATCACCGCAATTTTACTTTTGTTGGTTGAGGCCTTTCTTGAATCGGCAACGGAGGTGTAGTTCTCCATGGTGACAAACTGGATCTTCTTTTTCTCTTCAAGGTTGATCTGTTTTTTAAGTAAGGAAAGCAGTTCATCCTTATAAATCAGCTGATCTACGAATTTGTATTTTAATGCATCCTCGGCCGTCTGAATTTTCAGACTGTCAGCCATCTGGTTGAGTCTGTGCTTGCTTATTTTACGTGTTTCGGAGATGCCATTGATCATTTTCTCCCACAAATCCCCAATCAGTTCAGTGATCTGCCTGCGGTTTTCGGGACTCATTTTTTCAAGAAACAGCGGCTCTGTTGCTGCTTTGAATTTTCCATGACGGATAATCTGCATTTTTATATCCAGCTTTTCAAGCATTCCCTTGAGGAATACCATTTCACTTGCCAGTCCTTTGAAATCGATGACCCCTTGCGGGTATAAATAGATTTTATCGGCCACGCTTGCCAGGTAATATGACTTCTGTGAATAGACTTCACCGTAAGCCCATATGAATTTTCCTGAACTCCTGAAGTCGATCAACCCGTCACGGATTTCATCGATGGTGGAGATGCCCGATGGAATATCGCTCAGATCGAGGTAAATTCCTGCAATATTGTCATCCTTCTTCGCTTTTTTCAGATTATCCAGAATATCGTTTAGCCCGGTGGTTTTTTCGGGACCAGCATAACCCATCATAAATTTCGTTTTCGAACCACGGTCGGCAATCTCTTTATTGAGTTTGATGTGAAGAACAGTGTTTTTAGAGATAACGGTTTCCTCGGTTGAAGCAGTTGCAACAATGGCTGCAATCATACCAACGGTGATCAGGGTCACCAGGGTAAGAACTATAAATGTTCCCAGCATGCTGGCGAACATAAATTTGAAAAACTGTTTCATGGGTAAAGAATTTGATGATGAATGGTGGCGTGGAAAAATCTGAAATAATTACAAATATAATATATTTTGACGCAAATTGTTGCCGGCAGTTACAAGACCGACCCAGCTGGTGATTATGGATTAACAGCAATTTGTGAATAACAAACAATTTCCAGGCATTCAAATACGTATGATTTTATGTATCATTGCCAGCAGAAAATCATCATCAGGTGCCTAAAAAACGATTGATTTTTCTTTCTTTATTGCTTTTGTCTGCTTTTACTGTCTACCCGGATGGAAATGAGGGGGTTAAGGACAATTCTTCGAAGAAAACAGAGGATATTCTGCGAAGAGCCGACATGATCATCCGGCACGCCGAAGCCCTTTCAAGGAAAACAGTGGCCCGGGCCGGTAAATCAGGACCAAGCGCGCTGAAAACATACCGAAAACCGTATAAACCAGGAGTGACTTCACATAAACCGGTTGTCGCTTCTGCCAGATATACTGCAAAAATACCTGTCCCATCTTTAATGGTGATGGATTGCGGAAGGAAGGACCCTGGAAACCTGATCCGTTTCATGCTCGCACACAACAACGATCTGGATACAATTTATCTAAAGCGCCTGATCAAAACCTATATTTTGGAAAGCAGGAGGGAGGGCGTTAACCATGATGTTGCGGTTTGCCAGATGTGCCTTGAAACAGGTTTTTTACGGTTTACTGGTTCGGTGAGCCGGTACCAGAATAATTTTTGCGGGCTGGGAGCTGTGAATGAGTGGTCGGGAGGAGACTGGTTCAACTCCCTGGAAGAGGGGGTGAGGGCCCACATTCAGCATCTGAAAGCCTATGCAAGCTATGAGCCGGTTAAACCCCCTGTCGTGGATAAACGGTTTGACATTGTTCAGCGTGGCACAGTGGTCACTATTCACGACCTTACCGGGAAATGGGCAGCCGATCCGGAATATGGTATCAAGATCGATTACCTCCTGCGAACCCTCTATGCCAAATAATTCAGATGAAAGAGGTTTTTATTCTGCTGGGCAGCAACAGGGGCGATCGGATGGACTATATGGCCAAAGCTACCCTGATGATTTCAGAACAGGCTGGAAAACTCCTGAAAAAATCATCCGTTTATGAAACTGAACCCTGGGGATTTGATGATCCCACCAGTTTCCTGAACCAGGTGGTCGAAATCGAAACGAGTCTGTCACCCGGCGAACTGCTGGAGCAACTGCTGAACATTGAAACAAAGCTTGGAAGAGTGAGGCCTTTCAGTGGTTGTGGCTGCGGGGTACCGGCATTGCCTCCCGGATCGCAACCACCTTCTTCTGATAAGCCAGACGGGCAGGGTTACACAGGCCGTACGATCGACCTGGATATCCTGTTATATGGAAATAAGCTGGTGTTCACCGACAGCCTCATGATCCCTCATCCCCGCCTGCATGAACGCATGTTCACCCTTGTTCCGCTCAATGAAATTGCTCCGGGTTTCGTACATCCTGTATTGAAAAAGAAAGTTTCGGGGCTTTTAAATGAATGTCGTGACCAATTAAAGGTAAATGGGTTTTTCATAATTCGTTAACAGTTCGATTTTGTACAATTATATCGTCATAGAGGGTAATATTGGTGCAGGAAAAACCTCATTCGCCACAAGACTGGCCGAGGAGTGCAATGCACGACTGATCCTTGAGCAGTTCGAAGAAAATTCGTTTCTGCCGAAATTCTACGAAGATCCCGCCAGGTATGCTTTTCCTCTTGAGTTGTCGTTTCTGGCAGACAGGTACCAGCAGCTTAAAGGCCAGTTTGGGGCTTCTGATATGTTCAAGACCTTTACGATAGCTGATTACTTTATTTTCAAATCACTGATTTTTGCAAGCCGTAACCTGGAGCAACTCGAATTCGGGCTTTACAGCAAACTCTTTGCAATTGTCAGTTCGGTCGTTCCCAAGCCCGATCTGATCGTTTATTTGTATCTCAGCCTCGATAACCTGAAGAAGAACATCCAGAAGAGAGGTCGGCCCTATGAACAGAACATCCAGTTTGATTATCTGGAAAAAATCCAGACCGGCTACCTCGACTTTCTGCGGCAACAACCTGATCAGCGGGTACTTCTCATCGACACCAATGACCTTGATTTTGTTGAGCGGAATGAGGATTATCTGTGGATGAAAGAGGTGATTTTTGCGGAATATCCCGTGGGGATACACCGGATTCAAAAGACTCCCGAGGGAGGCTTATCCAAGTGATGCCTCCATTCCCGGTATAAAAAAGAAGCCGGTCCGACATGTCGGACCGGCTTCTTTAAAAATCAGCAAACAAAATTATTTTACGATGTTCTGGAATTCAGGCGTGTTAGCGAAGCTGTAGAATTCGCGGTCGCCTTTTGCCTGGGCTTTCAGATCGGCATTCTGGCATGCTTTCATCAGGTTTTCATACAGTGCTTTGCTGTTGTTGGCACGTGCAGCTGTGATTGCAAGCAGATAGCTGGTTTCGGGTGTTTGTGGAGCACACTTTAAGGTAGTTTCAGCAGCGGAGGCATTGCCTGATACCAACTGGGCAAGACCAAGATTATAGCTGCATTTTGCATTGGCAAGCATGGTCAGTGCTTTCGGATAATCACCTTTGGGGATCAACTGAACTCCCTGGTTGTAATTGGTGTTTTCGCCGAGGGTGGCCGCTTTCTTGAATTGTGCTTCAGCTTTTTTCAGATCTTTCTGTTTTGCAGCAACAACGCCAATGTTATTTTCAATAATACCATTGTTCGGTGCAGCAGCCTGTGCTTTGGTGAGAAGTTCGCTTGCGCGGCCAAGGTTTCCCTTTGCAATCTGCGCAACAGCAGCATTGTTCAATGCTTTCCAGTTAGCAGGGAACTGCTTTGCTGCATTCTCGAGAATGGTAACCTTTACATTGTTATCGTTGGTGATCGTGGCAGCATAAAGAAGCTCTTCCACCTTCAGTTTCTCAGGATTCGAAGCACCAAACTGGAGCAGTTCAGCATCGGTAAAACGAGGCTCATACAATGTAGCAGTGATTTCGGAACGACGCAAAACCGGGAGAAGATCTTTTTCAATTTCAGGATAGATGAGAATCATATTGCGGATCTCTTGTTCCTTTTTGTTTGGATCAACATTCGAGTTGATTACATTCAGGACTTTATCCTTGTCTTTCAGGTTGCTTGCCTGGACCTCTTTGAGGAATCCGTTCCAATCTGGTCCGTGATGCTGCAAGGTCATGTTCACATCTTTCCCGGCAGCTTCAACAGCAGCTTTCACTGCTTTTTTGTCTTTGTTGTCTTTGTTAGCATCTTTTGTCCATCCCTGGAACTGATCGATCATCCATTTGTTGCCCGTTTTGGAACGGTTTTCAGATAATCCGGCGTTGAAAGTTTCTTCTCCTTCAGGTGAAGCATAGCCATTCATGGCAATGTCTTTAATTTTCCATCCTTGTTGAATAAAGGCATCAAGGTCTTTCAAAGCATTCTTGGCAGCATCGGATTTGTTGTTCCCAAATTTCATATCCAGATCAAACTTGTTCTTTTTGAAAAAGATGGTTCCGGTTTTTGATACAAGAACCTCTTTCTGGTAACCGTGATCTCCGATGAGGGTGATTTCGTCGTGCTGTACGCGGGTGGCAGTGTAAATGATGCCAGGTGCAAGATCACGTTTTGGCATTTCCATAAATTTGGCTTTTACCTTGATCTCGTCCTTTTTGAGGAGAACTTTTTCCTTGGCTTCATAAACAATCGGGGTAACTGATAGCATCGAAGTGTTCATCTCCGGTTTGTACGGGAAAACACAAGTATAGCTGAATGAACCACCTTCTTTGTATTTGATCATTGTACCGGTACCCGAAAGTTTTTCACCATATACATGTGTTCCGCAAGGCATTTCATATTGTCCACCCTGGTAGGTAAGTACCGGCTGGAAATACATGGCTGCTGTGGGGCACAGGAACTTCGGAGGAACGGTTCCTTTGATGGTTACAACAACTGAGTCACCCTTTTCGGTAAGAACAGCAGGGGTGGTTTCATATTTTACCAAATCATAATCTTTGGCCATATTCTTCAGGTTGCAACCACCGGAGAACTTATAGGTAAGGCCGAGGTTGATCCCACTGTACATATCATTGATGACTTGCTTGTCACCACCTACCGACAGGTCAAGGTAGTCGCTGCTTCTCCATCTCCAGAGAATTTCAGGATTGATTGACCAATGCTCGCTCAGGTTGAAATCAAATCCAAGACCGGCCACTGCTTTAAATTCCATATTCCATCCACCGATGCCGCTGTTGTTTCCAACTCCGTCCTGATCAGCATCCCTGCCGTATCCGAGATAACCGATGATCAGGTTGGGGTTGCTGTTTTCATATTTCACACCCTGGGTGTGATCAATACCGAAACCAGCGATAAGGTATGAAGAAAAGAATCGCTCCGGCTTATAACCCATGATCCAGTTAACCCAGTTGATCGTAGCTTCCAGGTCTGCTTCAATGACCCATGATTTGAAATTCTGGGAAATTTTTCCATCAGAACCCAATGGAGCTTCTAGAGGGACATACTTATCAGTAACAGATGCTTGAAGGGGAACCCAGCCACCTCTGAAACGAGCACCGATTACCCGGGTAAATTGTTTGGTCACCATTCCGCCGGCTCCGAACATCCATTTGTCATTGAAAAAGACATTCTTGGAAAGATCACCGTTGAATTGGTTCAATGATCCATAGGCAGTAACAGACCAATAACTATAGGTTGAGGCCTTTGAACACTTTGAAGTTTTTGTCTTTTCTGCCTCTTTTTTGGTAGCTTCCGTCGATTTAGTCTGTGCAATGGAGAGCATAGGCACGACAAACATCAGAATGACGATTAACGTTTTCGCCAGGGGTTGATAAATTTTTTTCATACTTAAGGATTTAAATTATAATTTGATTTTTGTTACTGATTTAGCAAATATACTATTATTAATACCGCTTTCAAAAAAAAAATTCACGGCCAAAATGATTTCTCTTTTTCTTAATATTTTTTAATTTGCTGATTTACAATGCTTTGGAATATTTTCTTGAAATTAAAATGTAAAAATAAAAAAAATGGGTTAAACCAACAAAATTTTTTTTCAAAACACTGGTCAAATATGAGTTTCTATATCATGTTGCGCTTGTGTTATCTTTGTTGTACGATAAAATTTACTGATGGTTTCATTTATTTTTAAAAATATTCATTTTGTTAAAGATTTCCCATATCACAATCCCTACCGCTACTGAAATGTTGATGGAATGCTTGGTGCCGAATTGCGGTATCTCAATGCATCCCTGAACATGGGGGAGCACCTCCTCCTCAATGCCATTCACCTCATTCCCAAAGATAACGGCAAGTTTTTCACCCGGGGTGGGAAGGTAATCAGACAGTTTTATACTACCCTCGGCTTGTTCAACAGCAAGTATGGTAAAGCCTTTGGAGCGAAGCTCTTTTACAGCTTCGAGGGTGGTTGGAACGTAAACCCAGTCGACCGATTCGGTGGCCCCCAGTGCGGTTTTATGAATTTCGCGATGGGGAGGGGTGGCGGTGATACCGCAAAGATAAATTCCTGAAAGCCGGAATGCATCCGCCGTCCGGAACACACTGCCTATGTTATTCTGGCTGCGGATATTATCCAGGACCACTACCACAGGCGATTTTTCTGATGATTTGAATTCTTCAACCGTAAGTCTGCGGAGTTCGGGCATGGTCAGCTTCTTCATGAATCAAATTTACAACGCAATATGTTCAATCGTCCTGATTTTATCGAAATTTATCAACAAACCTGTGCAGCATGGTATCTCCTGTTTACCTTTGGAAATTGTTTTCCATCCCGGGCACTTTTGTTTTTGCTTTGGATGGATATTTTGTCCTTATCTATTTCGATTATTCCTGATGTCAAAGCCGAAAGAGTACGCCGAAACCCCGTTAATGAAGCAGTACAATGCCATCAAATCGAGGTATCCGGATGCCCTTTTGCTTTTCCGTGTGGGCGACTTTTACGAAACCTTCGGTGAAGATGCCATTCGGGCCTCGAATATTCTCGGGATTGTGCTGACCAGGAGGGCCAACGGAGCGGCTGCCTACATGGAACTCGCCGGTTTTCCTCACCATTCGCTCGATCTTTACCTCCCGAAGCTGGTCAAAGCAGGGTTGCGCGTTGCAATCTGCGATCAGCTGGAGGACCCCAAACTGACCAAAACAATCGTAAAACGTGGGGTTACGGAATTAGTCACCCCCGGAGTTTCCTACCACGACAAGATCCTGGATCAGAAGGAGAATAACTTTTTGGCCGGGGTGCACCTGGAATCAAAAACATCGGGAGTCTCCTTCCTGGATATATCGACCGGGGAATTTTACCTGGCACAGGGCAACTTTGAATATATCGACAAGCTGATCCAGAGTTTTCGCCCGAGTGAAGTGATCATTCAAAAGAGCAAGCGGCAGGAATTTACAGAGCTCTTCGGGAGTAAATTCTATATTTCGACCTTTGATGACTGGGTTTTTACTACCGATTTTTCAAACGATCTGCTGCTTAAACATTTCGGCACTGCCTCGCTCAAGGGATTTGGGGTTGAAAACCTTGAAATGGGGGTGATTGCAGCCGGGGCCGCCCTGCATTACCTGGCCGAAACGCAGCACGATAAAATCCAACATATTTGCAAACTGAGTCGCATCGAGGAGGATCAATACCTCTGGCTCGACCGTTTCACCATCCGCAACCTGGAATTGTTAAATTCAGTGAACGAAAATGCGAAAACGTTGCTGGATGTGCTTGACCAGACTGTTTCCCCCATGGGATCCCGCCAGCTCAGGCGATGGATCATCCTTCCGCTGAAGAACCTGCAGCCCATCGGGGAACGGCTCGATGCGGTTGAATATTTCACACGCGACGGGGAGTCAACCGATCGGATCCGGCATCATTTCCAGCAGATCGGCGATCTTGAACGGTTAATTTCAAAAGTTGCCGTCGCACGGGTAAACCCGCGGGAGATGATCTACCTGAAAAGAGCGCTTGATGCCATCGAGGATGTTAAGGCGTTATGCGAATCATCCGGCAACGACGGGCTGAAAAAGATCGGCGATCAGCTGAATGTTTGCCAGATGGTGCGCGACCGCATCGAAAGGGAGATCAATCCTGATCCGCCGGCACTGGCCATCAAGGGGAACATCATCCGCGAAGGATTGTCCCCCGAGCTCGATGAGCTGCGGCAAATGGCATTTTCAGGGAAGGATTACCTGGTCAGCATCCAGCAGCGCGAGATTGAGCGAACGGGTATAACCTCCCTGAAGATCGGATATACCAATGTGTTCGGATATTATCTTGAGGTGACCAATGCGCACAAGGAAAAGGTTCCGCCTGAATGGCAGCGCAAGCAAACACTGGTGAATGCAGAGCGATACATCACTGAAGAACTCAAGGTGTACGAAGAAAAGATCCTTCATGCCGAGGAGAAGATGATGGAGATTGAACTGAAGCTTTACAATGATCTGATCCTGTTCCTGGCCGATTACATCCAGCCGATCCAGCTCAATGCCTCCCTGATCGCCCGGCTGGATGTGCTGGTTTCGTTTGCGGCCAGCGCCGTAAAACATCGTTATGTACGGCCCGAACTGAATAATTCTCTCATACTGGATATCAGGGCAGGGCGGCACCCGGTCATTGAACAGCAGCTGAAAACGGGGGAGGAATACATTGCCAACGATGTTTACCTGGAGGACCGTTCACAGCAGATCATCATCCTTACCGGGCCAAACATGTCGGGAAAATCAGCCCTGCTCCGTCAAACGGCGCTGATCGTCCTGATGGCGCAGATGGGGAGTTTTGTCCCGGCCGAAAGTGCTGTTCTTGGTTTGACCGACAAGATTTTCACTAGGGTAGGGGCCTCCGACAATATTTCGTCAGGCGAATCGACCTTTATGGTAGAGATGAACGAAACAGCCAGCATCCTGAATAACATTTCAAACAGGAGTTTGATTCTCCTCGATGAGATCGGTCGGGGAACCAGTACCTACGACGGGATCAGCATTGCCTGGGCCATCGCGGAGTTCCTGCATCAGCATCCGTTGTATAAGCCGAAGGTGCTCTTTGCCACCCATTATCATGAACTCAACGAGATGGCAGGGCTCATGCCGCGCATTAAGAATTATCATGTGGCCGTAAAGGAGATCCAGAACAAGGTGATTTTTCTGAGAAAAATACTTCCGGGAGGCAGTGAGCACAGCTTTGGGATTCATGTGGCAAAGATGGCCGGAATGCCGTCGTCCGTGCTTGAAAGGGCCGGAGAGATGCTCAGGCAGCTCGAGGAAAGCCACAACGCCGAGGAGCTTGGAAAACCGATGAAGGATAAGTTTCCGGGATCCGGCGGAAAAGGAAGAAAACCAAGGTTCTCCGCCCATTCCGGTTCAATCAGCGACCCGGGCTACCAGTTGAGTTTCATCCAGCTTGACGATCCTCTTCTGCAACAGATTAAGGAAGACATTCTTAACACAGAGATCAACACACTCACCCCGGTTGAAGCATTGCTGAAGTTGAACGAGATTAAAAAATTGCTTGAAAAAAAGTAGGAGGAGATGAAAATTTGTCTAAATTTGCAGCCTTAAAATTACCATGCGAAAGTAGCTCAGCTGGTAGAGCACGACCTTGCCAAGGTCGGGGTCGCGGGTCCGAATCCCGTCTTTCGCTCCAGAAAAACCCTCTTATACTGAGGGTTTTTTTATCATCAAATGAACATCTGCCCTGGTGGTGGAACTGGTAGACACGCAGGACTTAAAATCCTGTGACCATTGCGGTCGTGCGGGTTCAAGTCCCGCCCGGGGTACGAACAAA
>SESG01006740.1_pt1 | contig 58472 bp, 48 predicted proteins | sample 3171421 | NCBI WGS metagenome assembly SESG01 (sample SAMN10866946, study PRJNA518727) | freshwater metagenome | biome: subpolar coniferous forest; feature: holomictic lake; material: water; isolation source: holomictic Lake 227, 6 m and 8 m depth | place: Canada: near Kenora, Ontario | collected...
CACAAAATTCCGGATACTGCCGTAAAGAGGTGAAAACTACTGAGCGATACCAAGCGTTTACACCTCGTTCCCAAACTTCATTTGGGAAGCGATACCCCCGGAACCAGCCCAACCAAAGTCTCACCCCGGAAGGGGTGGCAGAGCGCATGTCGCGCAGACGAGACTGGAGCGTCAAAACAGGCATGTCGCTCTTCTTCGACTGCTGATTGTGTCAACTAAGAACCCCTTCAACTTCTTGCTTCACTTCGTCTCCGGCAAGGATCCCAACTCCTGCACGAACTCCTCGGGCTGTGCGGGTGAGATAACAATCGTAGAGCCGTCTTCATAACGTAACACTACGGCCAGGCTAGTGTCCGTTATTAAGGCGCGATACGACCCGAGCCGCTTATTCCAGCACCGCCCACTAAATGAATAGAGACCACCGTTTCCACAGGTGCGGACGCTATTGCACGTCGCATCTGGATCGAAAACTGCCGACTGTAGGTCGGTTCGAGGCAGCCGCGTTGACCACAGCAGCCTGTGCACTAAAATAGCATCAGGAACAATGGTGTATCCGCGGATTGCAAACAGGGCAGATATCGGCACCACCGCGCCTAGCATCCAGCACATCCAGCCGGTAACTACCCCGCTGAACGTGACCCACGCTAACAAGAGGGTAAACAATGTGGACGTCACTATTAGTAAAGTGCTCCAAGGTGATTTGTAATGTTTCATAAATTAATTGGGATCTCCCATTTGGTTTCTTGACCTCCGTCGTCGTGGATAACCGTATCAACTAAAAGGAAAAAAGGTGCCAGCCTTATTATTGACAGTAATAAGTCATTTTTGGCGCTGGAGGCTGGGCGGAGCATGTTGGTGGCGTGGAGCCATGAACCCGTCCTAAGTTTCTCATCGATTCTGACGAACCGGTTCAATGCATCGTCATTGTAGATGATCGGCACGGTGTCCCCAACATAGAACGCCCCCAGCCGATTGCCAGCAAGATCGGAGGGCATGGTGGGTCATTCCGCGCTTGTGAAGGCGGCGTTAGCAGAGAAGAATTTCTTGGCAATGCGGCGCGCATCCGCAGCGAGAACGGCGTGAAGGCCGCATGCGATGCGCTGGACTTGCGCCGAAACCCCGGGATCGCCAGGTTACTCGGCTTTCTCGCCGGGCAAGCGCTCTTCAAGGCGTTTGACGCGCTCCACCAATTTAGGCAGCCGGTTGATGTAGGCGGTGAGCTCTTTTTGCTCACGGATAGGCCCCGCGGGGGTGCCCCAATACATTTGCTTGGGGGCGAGATCCTTGCTGACGCCGCCCTGCGCGCCAACGACCGCCTGATCGCCGATCTCAATATGGCCGGCCACGCCCACCTGGCCTGCCAAGGTCACGTAGTTGCCAATCTTGCTGCTCCCGGAGACGCCGGTCTGGGCGCAGATGACGGTGTGCTTGCCAATGACGACGTTGTGCCCGATCTGCACCAGGTTGTCGATTTTGGTGCCTTCGCCAATCCATGTGCGCCCGAAGCGAGCCCGGTCGATGGTTGTATTGGCGCCGATCTCCGCGTCATCGTCAATTTGAACGATGCCCGTCTGTGGAATTTTCACGTAACGGCCTTGGGTCATCTCATACCCGAAGCCGTCACTGCCAACGACAGCGCCGCTGTGGATGATGACGCGGTTGCCCAAGGTGCAGCGTTCGCGGATGCTGACATTGGGGTAGAGATGGCAATGCGCCCCGATTTTGACCTCATGCCCCACGTAGGTATTTGCACCGATGACCGAGTGGTCTCCGATAACGGCTCCCGCTTCCACAACCGCATGAGGGGCGATGGAGACGCCTGCGCCGATTTGTGCGCTTGGCGCAATGACGGCGCTGGGATGAATGCCGGGCTCGAAGGTGATCGGGGCGGGGGCAAACCGCTCGACGACCTGGGAAAAGGCGACGGAGGGATTGGCTACCTGAATGGGGATCGCCGCAATGGATTCGGCAAACCCTTCGGGAACCAGCGCGCAGGTGGCGCGACTGGCTCGCAATGCCGGAAGGTATTTGGGATTGCCAAAAAAGGTAATATCGCCTTCCTGGGCCTCAGACACGGAGGCCGCGCCGGTGATGGGGGTGCTTCCCCCGTCACCCATGACACGGCCTCCTATGAGCGCGGCGAGTTCTTCAACCGTCGCGTGCACTATTATTTGGTCTTGCTGCCTTCCGCCGCAGGAGCGTCCTTGAGCTTGCTGGCGTTGAGCGTTTTGATGATATCGTCGCTGAAGTCAGCGGAGTCTTTGGAGTAGAGGACAACCTCCACGCCGTTGGAGCTCAGGCCGGATTTGTCGAGCACGAGGTCGTATTGTTCGGCCTTGACCTTGTCGTTGATCAACTTGCGGATTTCATCGACGATGCCGGAGCGCATCCGTCCAGCCTGATCCTGAAGGTCTTTGAGGCGGCGTTGACGCAGCTCAACAATTTCCTTTTCCTGGCGCTTGGATTCTTCCGCCTTGTCGTCGCGCTCCTTGGTCTTCTTCTCCTTGGCGTCCTTGCTCAGTTCCGGCTTGTTGATTTCTTCATTGAGCTTGCGGATGACGTCGAGGTTTTTGTTAAAGACGTCCACAAGGTCTTGAAGCTCCTTTTGCGCAACTCCCTGGGCTTCATCGATGCGCTTCTTGGCCTGCTCGGTCTTATAGTAGCCGTTGAAGATCTTGTTCATGTCCACCAGGCCGATTTTGGTGTCTGCCTGTGCGAAGGAACCCATGGCGATCACAAAAGCGGCCACGAGCGAAGGAAGGATGAGGTTTGTTTTCATAGTTAGGGAATTGGAATCATTTCTAAGACGCTACAAAATGCGATTCGTTCAAAATTGGTAGCCAATATTGAAATTGAAGTGGCCGCCCTTGCTGGTGGCGTTTCCCGTTTCAACGGGATAGCCGTAGTCAAGCCGGATGGGGCCGATGGGCAGATCCAGGCGGAGGCCGATGCCCGCGTCGGAGGAGATGCTGTTCGCGCCGAACTGATACGCTCCGCTGTTGACAAACCCGGTGTCATAGAAGAACGCGCCGCGCACGCGGTCGATGATGGGGTAGGTGTATTCCGCCGTCGCGCGAGCCAGTGATTGGCCGCCAACCGGATCTTTGTTTACATCTTTGGGGCCGACATCGCGGAATTTGAAGCCGCGGAGGTCGTTGGAGCCGCCAAGATAGAGGCGGTCAAAGATGGGCACGTGGTCGCTGTTTGACCAGTTGTCCACCGTGGCAGCCTGACCCGCGAGGGTCAGGATGGTGTCCCAGGGCAGGGAAATGTAATGGGTGACCAGGAGGTTGGCTCCATAGATGCTTTCGTTCCCACCCAAAGGGCCGCCGGCCACATAGGGGGCGAATTCGGCGCGGGTTCCCTTGCGCGTCAGGAAGACGCTGTCGCGGGTGTCATAGACCAGCGAGGGGGTGACCATGCTCTTCACGTGGGAGCCTGCGTCATCCTGAATGGATTGGGAGGCGCCGCTGGCGACATCATAGAGAGTGATGTCTTCCAGGCGATAGTCCACGCGCCAGGAGAGATCCTGGTTGATGGCTTTGCGGGCGAAAACGTCAAAACCGTAGTTGCGCTGGTTGTAGGCCGTGCTCAGATAGGTTGCATCATGGTAGAAGAGTTCGCCGCCCACGGTCAGGTTGTAATCAAGGAAATAGGGCTCGGTGAGCGAGACCACAAAATCCTTGCGCGAGGAGCCATACTGGACACGCGCCCGGAAGCGCTGACCGCCGCCGGTGAAGTTGGGCCAGTTGGTGATGTCAAAGTTGCTCTGGGTCAGTTCGACAAAGCCGAGCACGCTGTCAATCGTGCTATAGCCCGCGCCGAAGTTGAGCGATCCGGTGCGTTTTTCCGTGACCACCACGTTCATGTCCTTCTTCCCGGGAACGAGGGTGTCGGAGGCGAAAACGTCCACGCGTTCGAAGTAGTTCAAGTTCTTGAGGCGTTCCTTGGCCGCTTCGGCATAGACGCTGTTGTAGACGTCGCCGGGCCCGAGGGGCAGTTCGCGCCGGATCACCTTGTCCTTGGTGCGCGTGTTGCCGGTGATGGTGACGCGCTCGACATAGGATTTCGCACCTTCCTCAATGCGGTAGGTCAGCCCGGTCTGGCAGTTGCCCATGGGGGTCATGACCGGAACCACCTGCGCGTCGACGTAGCCGCGTGCGCCGTAGATGTCCTGAATGCGCTTCACGTCAGCCTGGACGTCCGCCGGGGAGTAAACGCTGCCCACGTGAAGTTTGAGGGCTGCGGCGAGTTCCGCTGTGGTGAAAAGCTTGGTTTCCGTCAAGGTCACTTTGCCCACGTGGTACTGCGGGCCTTCCACGATGGGGAAGGTCAAGTCCACATCGGGCTTGTCCGCAACGCGCGCCACCGTGGCGTCGCCAATCTTGACATCCGCATACCCGTGGTTCTGGTAAAATTCGCGGAGCGCATCGGCGTCCGCAGCGATTTGATCCTTATCCACCCGGCCGGACTTATCCAGGAAGGAGAGGATGGAGTGGGCGCGGGTTTTGATCACCTTGCGCAGTTGGCGGGCGCTGAAAGCGCTGTTGCCCTCAAAGCGGATGTGCTGGATGATCGTTTTGCCAGCCTCGGTGATGACATAAGTGACCACCGTTTCGTTGGTCTTTTCATCAGTCTTCACCTCGGTTTTGATTTCGGTATCCTTGAATCCCTTCTCCTGATAGGTGGTGAGAAGCTTCTGGCGGTCGGCTTCCACGTCCGCCTCGGTCAGTTCGCTGCCCGGTTTGGTGGTAATTTTTTTGCGCAGCGATTTGGCGCTGATTTGCGAGGCGCCTTCAATTTTGACCTCCTTCACCGTGGTCTTGGACTGGACAACCACGATCACCTTCACGCCGTCGGGCTGGGGATCGCCGAAAATGCGGACGTTGAAAACCTTGGCGGTCTGGTAAAGGTTGCGAACATCTTCCTCCGCGACGCCTACCGAGTAGGGGCGTCCCACCTTGGTGCGCATGTTATTGAGGATGCGCTCCTTGCTGACTGTGGCGGGGCCAGCGAACTGGATCTCGATGCTTTTAACGATGGGCGCTTGCACCTCCTGTCCCCAGGAGACTGATGCGGTGGCGACACAGGCGGTGGCGACCGCTGCGAGAATATGTTTGCTGGTTCTCATAGAAATAGGTTCAGCCGCCCCGGGGTCATCCGGTTGCACCGGAAGCGGAATCGGGAAAGGAATGAAGAGTTCACGGGAAAAGGTCAAGAAACCTTTCCTTGCAGAGAGTCCGATATTGGTTTTTTACCCAAAAATCGTATCTTATCGTGAGTGGAAGGGCTAAAAAACGACCCAAAGCGATGCGTGAGCAACTGATCAGTGAACGGCTCGAACCGGTGCTGGCGGAGGTGGATGCCCGCCGGGTGGTCATTGGCGCCCCGCTCCTGCCCACGAAGTTTGTCTGGCGCGGGACGGAATATGCCGTGGCCGAGGTGCTGGAGGAGTGGAAGGAAACGGGCCTCTGCCACCACGGGAGCGGGGAGCGCTACGTGCGCAAGCATTGGTTCCGGCTGCGCATGGCCACCGGGGAGGAATTCAAAATCTATTTCGAGCGGCACGCCCGCTCGCCCAAGCAGCTAAAGCAGCGTTGGTGGCTGTATACGGTGTTGGAGTGAGTCAATCCAGCAGCCGGTAGCGCGATCTGCAACTGGTTATTCTCACGCAAAGCCGCAAAGAGCCCGCCTGAAGAACTGAGTTCAAGACGCACTTACCGGGGCGGCGCGCGTCAGCCGCCGCACGCGCGGCAGCGCGATTTGCAACTGGCCTCAGGCCAGCAGCCGGTAGCGCGTATCCCGCACGCGTGGCTCATACCCGGCTTCGCGGATGATCGCCTGGATTTCCTCTTTCTGAAGCGCGTAATGCGCTCCTGCGCTGCTCACCACATTCTCCTCCATCATCACCGAGCCGAAGTCGTTTGCGCCGTATTCCAGCGAGATTTGGCCGATCTTGGGCCCCTGGGTGACCCAGGAGGCCTGGATGTTGTCAAAGTTATCCAAAAAAAGGCGCGCAAGGGCCATGGTGCGCAGGTATTCCGCCGAGCCGACGGTCTGCGCCTTGAGCACGGTGTTCTCCGGCTGGAACGTCCAGCAGATGAACGCGGTAAAGCCCTTGGAACGCTCTTGCTGCTCGCGCAACCGGTGCAGGTGCTCGATGCGGTCTTCGATAGTCTCCACGTGGCCGAACATCATCGTGGCGCTGGAGGTGAGGCCCAGCCCGTGCGCCACGTCCATGACTTCCAGCCACTGATCCGTGCTGCATTTGCGCGGGGCGATCTGGTTGCGAACGCGATCCACCAAAATCTCGCCGCCGCCGCCGGGGATGGAGCGCAGCCCGGCCTCCTTGAATTTGGAGATCACCTCGCGCAACGGCATCTTGAAGACCTCGGCAAAGTGCTGGAACTCCGGCGGGCTGAACCCGTGAATGGCGATCTGCGGGAAGCATTCGCGGATGTGGTTGAGCATTTCGAGATACCAGTCGATGCCAAGCGCCGGGTGATGGCCGCCTTGCAGCAACACCTGCACGCCGCCGATGTCGCTCAACTCCTGTAATTTCTGATCCAGCTCCTCCCGGGTGATCACGTAGCCTTCCGCATCACGCTCCGTGCGATAGAACGCGCAGAATTTGCAATAGACGTTGCAGATGTTGGTGTAGTTGATGTTCCGGTCGATGATGTAGGTGACGATCTCGTTGCCGCGTCCGCCGTATGCCGCCGCCTTGATCTGCTTGCGGCGGGCATTGGCCAGCGCGCCGAGTTCCTCCAGCGGGGCGCGGTAGAGTTCCAGTGCGTCCTCCACGGAGAGGCGTTCTCCGGCGAGGACTTTATCGGCAAGGGATTTGGTTAATAGCGGGGCAGACATGGAGTGATATTCTAGCGCGTTTTCAGCGCCGCGCAAATTTCGTTGATCAAGGCCGGGCCGCGATAAATGAAGCCAGTGTAGAGCTGGACGAGCGCGGCTCCGGCGTCGAGTTTCTCCAGCGCGGCGTCGGCGTCAAAGATGCCGCCCACGGCGATCACGGGGAGGGTGAGGTGTTTGCAGACGTAGCGGACGATTTCCGTGGAGCGTGCCCGGAGCGGTTTGCCGCTGAGTCCGCCGGTCTGGTCGCGGCCTGCGGGGACGCACGAGTGGTCGAGCGTGGTATTGGTGGCGATCAGGCCCGAGAGCCCGTGATCCGTGACCAACTGGAGAATTTCGTCGATCTGCGGCCATTCCAAATCCGGCGCGATTTTCAGCAGCAGCGGTTTTGGGCTGGGCTTGGCGCGATTGGCGGCCATCACCGCGCCGAGCAGTTCGTTGAGCTCCTCCTTGCCCTGCAAGGTGCGTAGCCCCGGCGTGTTGGGGGAACTGACGTTGAGCACAAAATAGTCGCCCAAGGCAAACAGGCGGTTGAAGGAGAAAAGGTAATCCTCAGTGGCTTGCTCCAGCGGGGTGACTTTGGATTTGCCGAGGTTGAGCCCGATGGGGATCGTCGGCCAGCGGCCCGAGGCTTTGAGCCGCTCCAGCCGTTGCGCCACGGCCTCCGCGCCGCTGTTGTTGAAGCCCATGCGGTTGATCACGCCGCCCAGTTCCGGCAGCCGGAAGATGCGCGGGCGCGGATTTCCCGGCTGCGGGAGCGCGGTGATGGTGCCCGGCTCCACAAAGCCGAACCCAAGTGTCTGCCAGGCCGGGAGCGCCTCGGCTTCCTTGTCGAACCCGGCGGCAAGCCCCACGGGGTTGGGGAAGGTGAGGCCAAAGACCGTGCGCGCCAGCTTGGGATCGTGGGTCGGCTTGAACCCCGTCTGCGCCAGCAACCGCAGCGCCCGCATGCAAACATGGTGGATGGTCTCCGGGTCAAACTGGAAAAGCAGCGGGCGGACGAGGTGGTCGTAAAGGAGCGGCGGAATCATGTCGCCTCCTTTGAAGCACGAACCGGGTGGCAAACGAAGAAAAAACAAATCTCACGCAAAGCCGCAAAGGCGCAAAGCGAAGAGACGGCCTTCCTTCCCTTTGCGTCTTTGCGTGAGAACTTTCTTTAATCCTGATTTGCTGAGTCAGCGAGGAGTGCGGTCTTTTTGTGTTTTTCGCTGCGCTCCATGGGGATTGCGCGGCTTTCGCCTCAGGGGAATCAGCGTTTTTGGGAATAGGGCATCGAGAGATGAGGCCAGCGCGCGAGCGATGAAGGGGATCTCGTGATCTCCAACGCTCCGTACGGAGGCTTCAATTTTGGCCAATGTTCCTCGCGTAATATCAAGCCCCAACCGCTGGCACCGTGCTGCAAGTTGTTCTTGAGTCAGTCCGGCCGTTTCGCGCAAGGCTCGAATTTGGGGGCCGATGACGTTGAGGGGATGCTCCATGGGAGAAGCGTGCCGCTAAAGCAAAGAGAAACTGCTCTTATAAAAGAGCATTGACAATTTTATCAACGGCGCTCTATTTTTATTTGCCCTGGGAGGCCTGCACCCAAATGCGGCGGGACGCGGAGAATTCGTGATTCTCCGCGTCTTTTTTTACGCTTTTTGTGGCTATTCGCCCGCGAGGCTTTCAGCGATGATGTCGTCCAACTGCGCGAGGCTTTCCACTTTGGCGAACTGGCCCCGGAGGAGCTTGGCGTGGGGCATGCCGTGGGTGTAGGCCATCAAGCGCGCCCGCAGGGAATGGAGGGCGGGGCGCTCGGCTCCACGCGCCTCGATGGCCAGCACGCAATGCCGCCGGATGAATCCCCATTGCTCCGCAAGCGGCGGGGGCGGCGGGACTTCCCCCGTGGCAAGGTAGCGCTTTATTTCGTGGAAAATCCACGGGCTGGACATGGCGCCGCGTCCAATCATGAGACCCGCGACGCCGGTCTCGCGTTTGCGCCGGGCGGCGTCGTGCGCGCTGTGGATGTCGCCGTTGCCGATCACCGGGATGCGGACGGATTGCGCCACCGCGTCGACGACAGACCAATCCGCCTCGCCGGAGTAGCCCATGTCCTTGGTGCGGCCATGGACGGCAAGCGCCTGGATGCCCGCGTCTTCAAGGATGCGCGCGGTGGCGAGCGCGTTGACCTCGTCGCGGCTCCAGCCGATGCGGATTTTTGCGGTGACAGGGCAGGGGGCCGCTGCTTGGACGACCGCGCGGGCGATGCGTTCCAGCAGCGGGAGGTCTTTCAAGATCGCCGAGCCGCCGTTGCGGGCGACGACTTTGTTGACGGGGCAGCCGAAGTTGAGGTCGAGGAAATCGGGCTGCACCCAGTCGCGCACCATGCGGGCGGCCTCGCCAAGGTGCTCCGGGTCGGCCCCGAAAAGTTGGACGCCCAGCGGGCGTTCGGCGGGCGCGAAGTCGAGGTATTCCATCGTCCGCGCGTTCTTGCGAAAGATCCCCTCGGCGGAGACGAACTCCGTCACCATCACATCCGCCCCCTGTTCCTTGCAAAGCCCGCGAAAGACCTTGTCCGTCACGCCCGCCATCGGCGCAAGGTGAAGGGGAAACTGATTTTGAAACCAAGGAAGCATGGAAGGAGGTGGCAGAAGGTTTCGCGCAAAGGAACGCAAAGGACGCAAAGAGGGAGAGAGTGGAGGATTTTGAGAATCCCCTAAAAAAGGGGGCGCTGCTTTTTGCAGTCTGTTCTCATACCATTCTTCTTTGCGTCCTTTGCGTTTCTTTGCGCGAGTTTATCCGAGAAGCCCCGCCACCTCCGTCTGCACGGATTCGATCTGGTCGAGGTGGAGGTTGGGATCGGGGATGACGAAGATTTCGTCGGTCTTGGCGTGGATGTAAATGTGCAGCTTTACGCCCTCGTCTTCCTTCACTTCAACCGGCTTGAGGATGCGCTTGCGCTCCAGCATGAGGGCCAGGATGAAGCGGACGTTGGCGTGTTCCTCGCCCGGTTCGTTCATGTATTTGCGCAAGAGCGTTTCGGCGGTTTGCTTGCCGAGAGGCTCGGGCGGAGGGGGGGGAGGGGTTTCAAATTTCGTCCGCCAGGAGGAGTAGGGCTGCTGGGTCGGGTCGAGTTGGCTCAAGGCCGCTTCGCAGAGATCCTCGCGCCGGAAACCATGGCGATCCCGGAAGAGGAGTGTGTGAAAATATTCGCCGTCGGCAAACTCGTGCCCCGTGGCGGTGCAGGCGTGGCTGCGTCCTTTAATTTCCCATTCGTTGGCCATGATTAGCGTTTGGGTTTGGAGCTGAAGAGGGTGGCAAGTTTCGGGAATTCCCGGTTGGTTCCCTTAAAATAAAGCAGGAAGAGGCCGATGCAGCTAAAAATAACGATGGGCGACCACGCAGCGGTGATCGCCGAAACGCGGCTGCCTTTGCCGATGGCGAGCATGAGGAAGGTGAAGAAGGTCATCCCGGCGAACAGAAAGATCGCTCCGGCGATGCCCGAGAGCACGCCCCGTCGGGAAAAGACAATCGCCAGCGGGCCGGTGAAAAGCACCACCACGAGGCACTGGAATGGCAACGCCCAGCGGTATTGGAAGTGCGTGCGGTAAGGGGCGAGTTGGGCGGGCGGGAAATCGGCGTTGTTTTGGAAATACTCGCGCAATTCCGGCACGGAGAGCCCCTGGGGATCGAGGTTGGTGCTGGCGATGCGCCAAGGGGTTTCGCTCCACCCGTTTATCTCCAGAAGGGGCATTCCCGTGGATGACTTGTTCGGCTGGAGAGTCCCGTCAGGGGAGAACTGCACGGTCTTCGCGTGCTCGAAAAACCACGTTTTGGTTTCCGGCCGATAGCGGGCGTTTTCGGCATACCATTTGGCGGTGATGTTGCCGGCTTCGTTGAACTGGGTGATATCGACTTCTTGCAGGATGGAATCCCCATTGTCCACCTTGGCCGGCATTTTGGTGACATACCAGGCGCGCCGGTCCGCGCGGTTGACGAAAACCTGGCCCTCAAGGAACTTTCGGCGATCCTTCTTTTTGCTGATCCCGTTTTTGAGTTCCTTTTTGATGGAGTCGGAATGGGGGGCGAGGCTGTAGTTGAGGGCGAGGCAAACGCCGGTGAGCAGGAGGCCCGCGCCAATGAGCGGGCGCAGCACCCGCACAAGGCTCTGGCCCGCCGTGAGCATGGCGATGATCTCGTTGGAGCGGGACATTTTACTCAGGCAAAAGAGAAGCGCCAGCAGGAGCCCCACCGGCAGGCAGATCATCATGAACTGCGGCACCTGGGTCAGATAATAGTAAACGATCCACTTGAAGGAGACGTGAGCATCCAGAAAGTCCGAGATGTTGCCCTGGAGGTCGAATACGAGCCAAATCGAGAGGAACCCGAAGAAGCAAAGCAAGAACGGGACAAGGAAGCTGCGGAGAATGTAACGGTCCAAAAGGATCATGCGTGGGCACTTACTAGAGCATTCGCGAGAGAATTTCCATTAAATCCGTGCAGACGGGCAAAGATGCCTTCGCCAAGAACGCGATTGATTTGCGGCACCCAGTGCCGATATGGTGCCCGGATTATGAGCAAACCCGCCTGTCCGCAATGTGAGATGAACGATGTTTTGGAACACGCGGACCGCTGGGAATGTATGACCTGCGGTCACGAGTGGTCGCGCGAGCCGGAAGCAGCAGAAGCCCGCGTCGTCAAGGACGCCTACGGCACAGTGCTTGCCGACGGGGATTCGGTGACGCTGATCAAAGATTTGAAGTTGAAGGGCTCCTCCCAAGTCATCAAAGGCGGGACGAAGGCCAAAAGCATCCGGTTGGTGGACGGGGATCACGAAATCTCCTGCAAGATCGACGGAAGCGCCATTGGCCTCAAAGCGTGCTTCGTGAAGAAGGCGTAAGGCAGGGAATGTCTCGCGCAAAGGAACGCAAAGGACGCAAAGATCGGAGGTATGAAGGAAAACGAGATTGCCAAAGCGGTGGTGCATGCGGCTCTTGACCTGCATAAAGAGTTGGGGCCGGGCTTGCTTGAATCCGTTTACGAAGTGCTTTTGGCGGATGCCTTGCGCCAGCTTGGCTTTGAAGTGGTGCGGCAGCATCCCATCCCCATTTGCTTCCGTGGCAAGCGTTTTGACGAGGGTTTCCGGGCAGATTTGATCGTGGAGGGACTCGTGCTTATCGAATTGAAATCCGTCGAGGCTTTGAGCCGTGTCTACAAAAAACAAGTTCTTACCTATCTGCGGCTCACCGGGCTGAAACTCGGTTTGCTGATCAACTTCGGCGACGATCATCTCAAGGGAAACATTGAGCGCCTCGTCAACGGCCTTGAGGAATCCCCCTTATAGTCTTCCTTTGCGTCCTTTGCGCCTCTTTGCGCGAGTCATTAAAGAGATTTCGCGCAAAGGACGCAAAGTTGGTCGTGGTTTGGCCGTTGTCAGCACGTCACATCATCCGCAAGCATCGAACCTTTATCCGCCACTAGGCAGTTGAGAAAACCGGATGAAGTAGATGACCGCAATAGCGAGAAGCACAACCTGAATCCAAAGCATCACCACGTCCTCTTGATCCCCTCTTATCTTTGCGCCCTTTGCGTTCCTTTGCGCGAGTTATTCCGGAAATATTCGCGCAAAGAGGCGCAAAGGACGCAAAGGGGATGGAAGGATGGGTATAGGGTCTTCCTTCCTTTACTCTTTGCGCGAAATTTCACCTGCGCTCTTGATGGCCGGGCCAATGGGGGGCATTTTAGCGGCTTCCCATGATTGCATTTCGCGACGAGATCGATGACGAGTTTGTGGAGCGGGTTCGGCAGATTTTTTCGCCGGACGGCCTCCTCGCCTCCGCGCGCAACTTCGAATACCGCCCCGAGCAGCAGCAGATGGCGGTCGCTGTGGCGAAGGCGCTCTCGGAGGAACGCCACCTCGTGGTGGAAGCCGGGACGGGCGTCGGCAAGTCCCTGGCGTACCTGGTTCCCGCGATCCTCTTCGCGCTGGCGAAGAAAAAGAAGGCGGTGATCTCCACCTACACCATCAACCTTCAGGAACAGTTGGTCTACAAGGACATCCCGATCCTCCAAAAAGTCCTCCCGGTGGAATTTGAGGTGGCGCTTTGGAAAGGCCGCCAGAATTACCTCTGCCCGCGCCGCCTGGAGCGCGCGATGCAAAATTCCGGCGACCTTTTTACCTCGCCCGAGCAGGAGGAACTCAAGCGCATTTGGGAGTGGTCCCAGACGACGAGAGACGGTTCGCTGGCGGATTTCGCCGTGGAGCCCGACCCCGCCGTTTGGGCGCAGGTGTGCAGCGAGCAGCATCTTTGCACCAATAAAAGCTGCGGCGGGAAGGACTCGCATTGCTTTTACCAGCAGGCGCGCAAGCGGCTGGTTGGCGCGGATGTGGTGGTGATGAATCACACGCTCTTTTTTCTCAACGCCGGTTCAGCGGACGAGGCGGAGGAACAGGACGGGTACATTTTCTCCAACGACTTCGTGATCTTCGACGAGGCGCACACGGTGGAGGGCGTTGCGGCCAAGCAGATCGGGATGAATATCTCGCAGTTCGGCCTCAAATACTCACTCCAGCGGCTCTACAACGAGCGGACAAAGAAAGGGTTGTTTACCGCGCTGCGGAATCCCGACGGCGTGCGCGAAGTGACGGCGCTGCTGGCGGAAGTGGACGCCTTTTTCGACGCCGTATCGGAAAAAGCGCCGTTCAATCCCAAGGGGCGTGAGGTGCGCATCCGCCAGCCCGATCTCGTGCCGGATACCATCACCGCAAAGCTCGCGGCGCTCCAGGCATTGATCGTCACCGTGCTCAAAGGCGTCGAGGACGAGACGACGAAGGCGGAGCTTCAAGAGATGGGCCGCCGCGTGCGGGACGCCCGGCTGGGCATCGCGACGTTCCTGAGTCAGAGCGCGGAGGAGCATGTCTATTGGGTGGAAAAGAGCGGCAAACAGGGGCAATTCTGCGCGCTCAACGCGGCGCCGGTGGACATCGCGGCGCATTTGCGGGCCATGCTTTTCAAGGACGCGCACACGTGCGTAATGACCAGCGCCACGCTCTCGGTGGGGAGCGCGGAGATGCACTATTTCCGCAACCGCGTGGGCGCGGAGGAGGTGGAGGCGGTGCAAGTGGGCAGCCCATTCGACTATGAGCGGCAGATGCGCCTCTACGTGACGCGCAAGATGCCCGATCCGCGCGACGCCGGATACGAGGAGGCGCTTGCCGCCCAGGTGGAGCATTTCGTGGAGATGAGCCAGGGCCGCGCGTTCGTCCTCTTCACCTCCTACAAGACCATGCAGGCGATGGCCGAGCGGTTGACAAAGCCGTTCGTCAAACGCGGCTGGAACCTTTTAATGCAAGGGCAGGGGGTGTCGCGCCACCGGTTGGTGGAGGATTTCAAAAAAGAGGGCGAACCGAACGTCCTCTTCGGCACGGACAGCTTCTGGAGCGGCGTGGATGTGCCGGGCGAGGCGCTCTCCAATGTGATCATCACGCGGTTGCCGTTCGCCGTGCCTGATCACCCGCTCATCGAGGCGCGGCTGGAAGTAATCCAGGCGCAGGGGGGCGATCCGTTTGCGGAATACTCGCTGCCCGAGGCGATCCTCAAGCTGCGGCAGGGCGTCGGGCGGCTCATCCGCACCAAGGGGGACAAGGGGATCGTGGTGATCCTTGATCCCCGCATCCTGACCAAGGGCTACGGGAGCGCGTTTTTGAAGGCGCTCCCCAAGTGCCCTGTGGAGGTGGTGTAGCTGCGAACTTCAGCGAGGGGCGCTACGGTTTTACGACCGGGGCTCCCTTGCGAATCCAGCCGAGCGGCTTGCCCAGCGGCAGCAGGGTACGGCCGAAATAGCTGTTGAGGAATACGGCTCCTGCAGCGTAGAAGCCGAGCAGGGAGATGAGAAGCTCCGACCACGCGGCCAGCGGGTTGAAGACCTCGGGTTTGACGCCGAGAATTGCGAGTCCTAGCGAAGGAAGCAGGATGTTGATGAGCACCAGAATGGCGGCGAAGACTTTGTTGGCTTCCAAGGATGCAACGAGGATGAATGCCGAGAAAATGGCGTAGCCGAAACAGGCAAAGGCGAACTGCTTGGGATCGGCATCTGCAGCCGGCCCAAACCAGCCGAGTTTAATGGCCCATGTCATTGCAACCGCCACCCAAAAGAGGCCATAAACGCCGAGGACGATGGCGCCAAAATAGTTGTTCTTTTTGAAGTCGATGGTGGAGGCCCATATTTGGGCTATGGAGCCGAGGAAGAGCGCCCAAGGGATCAAGTTGGAGACGCCGCTGGTCCAGTGCATTTTGGCAGAGGCAGCGACAAAAGTCACCATGGCAAGGCCGAACACGCCGAGGGCGGTGGGGTCGGACAAAACGATCTTGGTTTCAGTAACAGGTTGGGTCGGTTGTTGGTGCATGGGGCGCGCATCATAAAAGAAAGGTGGGGAAGGTAGGCAAGCCTGTTATCCGAAATGCATCGGGCTTTCAGGATTGAAACCCGGGGCAGAACGCTCTATTCATGATGGACTTCCCTTTTTCTCATGGCCTGCACACCCAAACGCATTGTTCTGAAGTTCGGCACCGGCATTCTCACCCAACCGGAGGCGAACACGCTTGACCGCGGGCAGATCGCGCGGCTTTCCGCCGAGGTCGCCGCCATCGTTCACGCCGGGCATGAGTGCCTGCTGGTTTCCAGCGGCGCGGTGGGTGCGGGGCTGATGACGCTTGGGCTTACGGAACGTCCCGGCGACTTGGCGGGCATCCAGGCATGCGCCGCCGTGGGGCAGTCCAAGCTCATGAATTTGTATGAGACGGCGTTCGCCACGCACGGGTTGCACGTGGCGCAACTGCTCCTCACCTATGGCGATCTCGACAGCCGCAAGAGCTACGCCAACGCCGGCAATACAGTGAACCGCCTCCTGAGCGAGGGGAACGTGGTGCCCATCATCAACGAAAACGACTCCGTGGCGGTGGAGGAACTCCGCTTTGGCGACAACGACCGGCTCTCCGCCGAGGTGGCCATGCTGGCGGGCGCGGATTTGCTCCTCCTCTTAACGACCGCCGACGGCCTGCTCAACGGCGGCGAGGTGATCCGCGAAGTGCGCGATATTGATGCCGTGATGGAATATGTCGAGCCGACCAAAGGCAAGCTGAGCGTCGGCGGCATGGCCTCCAAGCTCCTGGCCGTCAAGATGGCCGTGGACGCGGGCATCCCCACTGTGATCGCCAACGGGCGCACCCCCGGTTTGGTCGCCAGGATCCTCGCGGGCGAATCCGTGGGGACGCGGTTTTTGGTGAAAGCCACCGCCTAGCTGATCTCTATAGTCTATCATCTCACCCCTCTAGCGTCTTTCCTTATGGATCTCAAAGAAACCATTTACGACCTCGGCAAACGCGCCCGCGCGGCTTCCAAGCAGCTTGCGCAGCTCTCCAGCGAACAAAAAAACGCCGGGTTGCTGGCGATGGCGGACGAACTGCTCGCCTCGCAGGCGGAACTGCTTGCCGCCAACGCCGGGGACGTGGAACGCGCCAAGGCGGACGGCCTCTCCAGCGCGATGATCGACCGCCTGACGCTCACTCCGGCGCGCATCGAAGGAATGGCCGAGGGCATCCGCACCGTCGCCGCTTTGCCCGACCCGGTGGGGCAGAATATCTCCCAGTGGACGCGCCCCAACGGCATCGTGATTTCCAAAGTGCGCGTGCCCATCGGTGTCGTGGGGATCATTTTTGAATCGCGGCCCAACGTCACCAGCGACGCCGCCGTGCTCTGTACCAAGACCGGCAACGCGACGATCCTGCGCGGCGGGCGCGAAGCCATTGACTCCAACCTCGCGATTGCCGCCGCCCTCGCGCGCGGCGCACAACGCGCCGGGCTGCCCGCAGACGCCATCCTGCTCGTGCCGACGACCGACCGCGAAGCCGTCAAGCTGATGGCCGGGATGGATCAATACATCGACATGATTGTGCCGCGCGGCGGCCACACGCTCATCGAGGCGGTGGTGGCGGCGGCGCGGATGCCCGTCATCAAGCATTACAACGGCATCTGCGCGGTCTATGTGGACAAGGACGCGGACTTGGAGATGGCCCAAGCGATCATCCTCAACGCCAAAACCCAGCGGCCCGGTGTCTGCAACGCCATTGAGACGATCCTCGTCCACCGGGATGTGGCCGAGGCGTTTTTCAAGACCGGCGGCCAGGCGCTGCTGGACAAGGGGGTGCAAATCCGGGGTGACGCGCGCGTGTGCGCCCTTCTGGGCGGCAAAGCCGTGCCCGCCACAGAGGAAGACTGGCGGACAGAGTTTCTCGACCTGATCCTGGCGGCTGGCGTGGTGGATTCGGTGGACGAAGCCATCGCGCACATCGAGAGCCACGGCTCGCACCATAGCGACTGCATCGTAACCGCCAACGAAGCGACCGCCGAGGCGTTCCTCAACCAGATCGATTCGGCCACCGTCTATTGGAACGCCAGCACGCGGTTCACCGATGGCGGGGAGTTCGGATTTGGCGCGGAAATCGGCATCAGCACCGACAAACTCCACGCACGCGGGCCGATGGCACTGGAAGAGTTGACTACGTATAAATACCAAGTGCGAGGAACGGGGCAGGTGCGAAAATAAGCCTTTCGCCCCAGATCGACCCTTTTTGAGTATTTCTGATCGACAGTCGGGGTTGGAAAATACTATATTTTACGTATTCCTTAGGGTTTTTCCCCACCTCTTTCTGTGATGACGCTGAATACCGACTTTTTCCTGCGACAAATGGATTACATCTATTTTGTCTATGGATTTGCGTTCATCGTTCTGGCGGCGGTATGCGCCATGTTGCAGCAGCGCAACACGTTCCGGTTGCCGTGGATCTGGTTTGGGCTTTTCGGGTTGACCCACGGGGTGCACGAGTGGCTGGAGATGATGGTTTTGAGCTTGGGCGACTCCAAGCCCTTCGCCATCACGCGCATGGGGATCATGACGGTGGCGTTCGTCTTCCTGCTGGAATTCGCCCGCCAGGGCTGGTGCCAGTTGAAAGGCAAGGGGCCGGGGCGCTGGATTTTCCTCCCGATGCTGGCGTTTGTCGCCTGTGGGGCCAAATTTTTGGGCATCGCCGGCCTCTATGCGACCAGCTGTTATTCGCTCGGGTTTGTCGGAAGCTTGTGGACTGCGCGGACCTTGTATGATGCCGCCAATCGCAAGAAGGAGAACTCGGCTTATTTGAAGATCATGGCGTGGGCGATGGCGGTGTATGCCTTTGCCGCCGGTTTGATCGTCCTGCCCGCGCCGTTCTTCCCCGCATCGGTGATCAATCAGGTCGTATTTTTGGAGTGGACGGGCATCCCCATTCAGGTGTTTCGCGCCATCCTTCCTTTGACCACCGCTGTGGCAATCTGGGGGTATTACCGGAAAAGCCGCCGGGAGATTGAGACGGTTCTCGGGCCTGACTCCCGGCACTACGGAGGAAGCCTCACGCTGATTCTTTTTGTCGTTCTGTTCGTGGGCTGGTACGGCGCGGAACAAACGGGCAAACAGGTGGAACGCCAGTATCGCCGTGAGCTTTTGCAGCAAGCCCATGTTTGCGCAACGGCGATTGGGCCCGATTCTATCCGAAACCTGACCGGCACTCCGGCGGATATCAACAGCCCGGATCACCGTTGGCTGCGAGAGCGGTTGGTGTCCATCAAGGCGCCCGACACGACCTACCGCTGGCTGCGCATTGTGATCCAGAAGGGCGACAGGCTGGCCTTTTTGGTCGACTCCATTCCCGAGGCCGATCCGAACCACACGGTAGCCGGAGCGGTCTATTACAGACCGCCGCTGGGGCTGGCCCAAATCTTTCAAACCCGGCAAGCTGCGGTCGTGGGGCCGTATGTCGATGAATGGGGGAGGTTTGTTTCCGCATTCTCGCCCATCAGCGATCCGCAGACGGGCCGGGTCGTGGCGGTGCTGGGGATGGACATGGATGCCCTTGCGCTGGAGTTGATGGTGGGGCGGAACCGGAGCGCGGTCATTGTGATCACGCTGCTGGTGGCCATTCTCGTCATCGGCTTTCTCGTCGTGCGCCACCGCATGTGGGAATCCTCAATTTTCATCGCCGTCAGCGAGCGGCGCATGGCCGAGGCGCAACGCATTGCGCACTTGGGCAGTTGGGATTGGGACATCGTGACAAATCGCTTTGTCTGGTCGGACGAAGTTTACCGCATCCTGGGGCTTTCCCGAGGGGCCGTCTCGCCCTCCTATGAGCTTTTGATCGACCGGGTGCACCCCGGCGACAAGGAGGTGGTCGCCGAAGTGCTGAAGCTTTCCCTGGAGCAAAAGAAGCCGTGCCGCCTTGAGGTGCGTTTGCTTCTGCCCGACAGCCGCGAGCGCGTCATCTTCATGCAGGGCGAGCCGCTGGCGGACATGAGCGGGGAGACGGCGCGCATGGCGGGGTCCATGCAGGACATCACCGAGCGCAAGCGCATTGAGAACGAACTCTATTCCGCAAAAGCCGTGGCGGAAGAAGCCAACCGCGCAAAAAGCGAGTTTCTGGCCAACGTGAGCCATGAGATCCGCACGCCCATGAACGGGGTGATCGGTCTGACGGGGCTGCTGTTGGAAACCGATCTGACCAAGGGGCAGCGCGACTACGCCCGAACTATCTCTGACAGCGCGGAAGCCCTCCTGCGGATCATCAACGACATCCTGGATTTTTCCAAGATCGAGGCGCAGAAGTTCACGCTCGATCCGGTGGATTTCGATCTCTCCAAAATGGTGGAAGACACCCTGGAAATCGGGGCCAAAGATGCCCATGCCAAAGGGGTGGAGCTTGCCAATTTTGTCAAACCCAACGTGCCGATCCACCTCCACGGGGACGACGGGCGGCTGCGCCAAATCCTCTTCAACCTTGTCAGCAACGCCATCAAGTTCACCGAGAAAGGCGAAGTCTTTGTGCTGGTTTCCAAGGAGAGCGAAGACGCCACGCATGTCGTCCTGCGCTTTGAGGTCAAGGACACCGGCATCGGCATCTCCGAGGAAGAGCAGGCGCGTCTTTTCAAGGCATTCAGCCAGGCCGACGGCTCCACCACCCGCAAATACGGCGGCACCGGGCTCGGTTTGGCCATCTCCAAGCAGTTGACCCTCTTGATGGAGGGCGATATTGGAGTGACAAGCACCCCCTGCAAAGGCTCGACCTTCTGGTTTACCGTGCGGCTCGGCAAGCAGCCGGATCACGCGGCAAAAACAACCCCTGCAAGGCGGGCTGACCTGACCGGGTTGCGTGTGTTGGTGGTGGATGACAATGCGACCAACCTCCACATTCTGGATCATCATCTTTCTTCCTGGCGCATGAACCCCACGTGCGTTTCCAGCGCGCGGGAGGCGCTCGCCCTGTTGCAGTGCGCGACGGCGGGAGCCAAATATGATCTGGTCATCACCGATATGCAGATGCCCGGCATGGACGGCCTGATGATGGCGCGCACGCTTCAATCCGACCCGCTGGTCGCGGGCATCCCCGTGATCATCCTGACTTCCATGGGCCTCTCCCCGGACGACGAATTTGCAAAGGCGGGCATCCGTGCGGCGCTCGTCAAGCCGGTCAAACAATCGCAGCTCTTTGACTGCATCGCCGACGTCATGGGAGAGACGTTGGAAAAAGCGGAGACGCCCCCGGCTCGGCCCGAGCCTTTGGCGCCGCCTTCAGCCGCGTTGAAAAAGGTGCGGATTCTGCTCGCGGAAGACAACAAGGTGAACCAGATGGTCGCCTTGGGGCAGTTGAAAAAGCTCGGGTATGTGGCAGACATCGCCGAGAGCGGCCCTCAAGTTCTCGCCACGCTGGCGCATACGCCTTATGACATCGTTTTGATGGATTGCCAGATGCCTGAACTGGACGGCTACGAAACCACGCGCAGGATTCGTTCCACCCCGGGTTTTCCGCAGCCCTACATCATCGCAATGACCGCGCATGCAACCCAAGGCTCCGAGGAACAGTGCCGGGAAGCCGGGATGGACGATTACATCAGCAAACCGGTGCAGTTGGATCGCTTCGCCGCAGCGCTTGCCCGGGGACTCCCCGCGCTCGCTCATACCATCTCTCACAAATAACCGGACTCTGTGGATGATATGAAAGTCTTTTCCTGAGCGCCAACGGCGCGGCTTCATACCAGCCTGGGGCAAAGCCCCAGGATCCGGAGTGAAAAAACGCCAGGGCTGAAAGCCCGTACCATAACCGTCGCGCAAAATGGTGCGGGCCTACAGCCCTGATGCTCTCGTGCTGAGAGTCCTGGGCCTGCGCTTCGCTCCAGCCCAGGCTGTTATGGAGCCGCGCCGTTGGCGCTCAAGAGTCTGTTTATTTTTGGGAGATGGTATCAGGGGTCGTTGTTCCCCTCGCTCCCAAAGTAATTGGGAATAAAGAAACGTGGGGGCAACAAAAAAGGCCCACCGTTTCCGGTGAGCCTTTTGAGTTGAATCGAACGAACCGGATTAACGGCTGTCGCGGACGTCGCTGGTCTTCGCTCCGCTAATGACGAGGCGGCGGCCCATGAACTCCTTGTCGTGGAGTTCCGTGACGGCGCGCTTGGCTTCGTCCACGCTCGCCATGGTCACAAACGCAAAGCCCTTGGACTTCTGCGTTTCGCGGTGGCTGACGATCTCGGCGTTGGTTACAGAGCCGACTCCGGCGAACAGCTCGAAGAGGTCGCTTTCCACGGCGTCAAACGAGAGGTTGCCGACATACACCTTCGGAGAGGTGACTTCGACGAGTTCCGGTTTGCGTGCGGGTTTGGATTCCGCGGTTTTCTCAACGGTGATGCGGCTGCGTCCGTTGGCGGGCGCTGCGGCGCGGGCTGCGCTCTTTGCGGCGGGTTTGCCGGTGAAGAAGGCGAGGAGGCGGGCAAAGAAGCCGGGCTTCTTGGCGGGCACTCTGGATGTGGAACTGCTTGCGGTGGAGGAGTCGCGACGACCCCCGGTGTGGCGACGGCCCCCGCGACGGCGGCGGCTTGTCTGCTGACTATCTGATCTCATGTGGACTTGCTTTTCAATGCGCACTTATTAAGGCGTGCGGTGTGTTGCTTTCTGGCGGCGAAGCGCATTCGAGATGCACGGATCAGCCGAACGGGCGCCCGCGTGTTCATTCCGGACGACGACCGTTGGCTGAAAGACTTCGCCAGGTCGTGGAGGGGCGTGGCAGCTTAAAGCAGCAGCGCCGTGGGTCATGCTCCGGTCTTGCGGCGAGCGAACTGGCCGCAGGAGAACGGGAGACTCGGTTTTCTTGAGGGGGGTCGCTTGCTAGAAGACCCGAAAAACCGCGACACCGCGAGCTGCAAGGCTCAAGCAGGCTGGCCCGACAACAGGGAACCATTAGCGCGGAATGGCCTCCAGTGCAAGGGGTTTTATTCCAAGGCCCCTTTCGCCGAACTGGTTTTCTTTGCTGCGCCGCGCTAGGATGCCCTTCATGCGACTTGATCAATGGCTTTGGGCCGTGCGCCTGTACAAAACCCGCAGTTTGGCTGTGGAGGCGATCAAAGGCGGGCACGTGAAGCTCAACGGCGCGGCGACCAAACCGGCGCACGAGGCGAAGCCGGGCGATTTGGTGACGGCGCGCGTCGGGGTGGTGACGCGGACGTTGCGTGTTCTCGATGCGCCGCGCTCGCGCGTGGCTGCAAAGTTGGTGGCGCTCTATGCGGAGAATCTCACGCCGCCGGAGGAGTTCGAGAAGCAACGGGCCGTGGAGTTCCGCCCCCTGGCCGCGCGCCCCAGAGGCTCCGGTCGCCCAACCAAACGCGAGCGGCGCTTGATGGAGGGATGGGCAGGGGAGGAAGCGGCTTCTTGATCGCCTACTTCCGCACTTCCTGACAAAACTCCCCAATCCGCTCCATCGCGATCTTGATCTCGTCCAGGCTCGTCGCGTAGCTGCACCGCACAAAGCCTTCGCCGCTCGCGCCAAAGGCTCCGCCGGGAACGCACGCGACCTTCTTTTCCTTGAGCAGGCGAAGCGAGAACTCTTTGCTGGTGAGGCCGGTGCTGGTGATGTTGGGGAAGGCGTAGAACGCGCCGAGCGGCAGGATGCAATCCAGCCCCATGTCGTTGAGGCTGCGCACAATGAAGTTGCGGCGCGCCTCGTATTTGCCGCGCATGCTTTCCACGGCGGTCGCGCCGTTTTCGAGCGCCTCAAGGGCGGCGTCCTGGGCGGTGGAGGCCGCGCAGAGGATGCCGTATTGGTGGATCTTCATCATCGCGTCCGTGAGCGGCGCGGGGGCGCAGGCGTAGCCGATGCGGAAGCCGGTCATGGCGAACGCCTTGGAAAACCCGTGCAGAAACACCGTGCGCTCACGCATGCCCGGCAGGGAGGCGATGGAGACGTGCTCCGCGCCATCGTAGGTCAGTTCGCTGTAGATTTCATCCGAGAGGACAATGAGATCATGCTTCACACAGAGCTTGGCGATCTTGGTGAGTTCCTCGCGGGTTTGCGTGCCGCCGGTCGGGTTCGTCGGGAAATTGAGCATCAGCACCCGGCTGCGGGGCGTGATCTTTTCGGCAATCGCCTTGGCCGTGACGCGGAACTGCTCCTTCGCGCGCGTGGCAACGGGCACCGGAACGCCGTGGGAGAGCACAACGCTCGGGTTATAGCTCACGTAGCATGGCTCGTGGTAGAGGACTTCGTCGCCGGGATTCAAGAGGGCGCGCAGGGCCAGGTCGATCGCCTCGGAGACGCCGACGGTGACGATCACCTCGCTCTGCGGATCATAGGCCACGTCGAAACGCTTCTCGACATATTTGGCGATGGCCGCGCGCAGGGCGGGCGCGCCGAGATTGGATGTGTAATGCGTGCGGCCTTGCTCCAGAGAGTAGATGGCGGCCTCGCGGATGTGCCAGGGCGTGTCGAAGTCCGGCTCACCGATGCCGAGCGAGATGACGTCCGTCATGCTCTGCACAACTTCAAAGAAGTCGCGGATCCCGGATTTCGGGATCGGCTTGACGTGGCGGGCGATGTGACGTTGGAAGTCCATGGAAAAAGAGGGCTAATATGCGGAACGTCCGGCCAGAATACAAGCGCGTTCAGCACCCATGGCAAACGCACATCTAGGTTGAAGGCAAAAGAGGATCAGGAACTCAGGAAGACAGGAAAAGAATGAAGCCTTTTTGGAAAACTCTATCCTCTCCCAGCTAAAATACCGGCTCTGAAGAGGTTGCTTCTGTCTTTTTCCTGCTTTCCTGAGTTCCTGATAGATTTTTGATGTGATGGCTTCAGGGCCCAAGTCCGATCAAGCAACTTGGCAACGAGGCGAAAAATATCTTTCGCCTTTGCCTTGTTCCTGTTTTTCTTAGCGGTTCATATGAACGCCGAATTTGATGTACGCTATACGGCCGGTCTGGCCCGGTTGCACTTGAGCGAGGAAGAGATCGCCAAGTTCCAGGCGCAGCTCTCCCAGGTGCTGGAGTATGTTGAGAAACTCAAGGTCGTCGATGTCTCCCAAGTGGAAGCCACCGCCCACGCCAACCCGGTCTTCAACGTCGTCCGCGAAGACGAGCCGCGTGATTGGTTCACCCCGCAGGAAGCGCTGGCCAACGCGCCGCGCCAGGTCAACGGCCTCTTCAGCGTTCCCAAAGTGATCGAGTAGAAATCCTCACGCCATGTCCCTCACCTCCCTTTCCGTTTCCGAACTCCAGGCGCAACTCCGCTCCAAGGCCGTCTCCCCCGTGGAGGCGCTTGAGACGCTTGAAAGCCGCATCGCCGCCATCGACCCGGCCATCGGCGGCTATCTCGCCCGCGATTTCCAGGCCGCCCTTGCCGCCGCAAAGGTGGCCGACGTCAGCCTGCCGCTGGGCGGCGTGCCCATCGCCATCAAGGATGTCATCAACGTCCGGGGCGAACAATGCACCTGCGGCTCCAAAATGCTCCAGGGCTACATCGCCCCCTACGACGCCACGGTCATCACCCGGCTCAAGGCCGCTGGCGCGATCCCATTTGGCCGGGTGAACATGGATGAGTTCGCCATGGGCTCCTCCTGCGAAAACTCCGCCTACCAAATCACCCGCAACCCGTGGGATCTCTCGCGCATTCCCGGCGGCTCCAGCGGCGGATCGGCGGCGGTCGTTGCGGCGGACGAAGCCTTCGCCGCCCTCGGCAGCGACACCGGCGGCTCCATTCGCCAACCTGCCGCGCTCTGCGGTTGCGTGGGCCTCAAACCCAGCTACGGACGCGTCTCGCGCTTTGGGCTCGTCGCGTTCGCCTCCTCGCTCGACCAGATCGGCCCCTTCACCAAGACCGTGCGCGACAGCGCGCTGCTGCTCAACGCCATCTCCGGGCGCGACCCGATGGATTCCACCTCGCTCGACGAAGCGGTGCCGGATTACACCGCGCAGCTCGGCCGGGATCTCAAGGGCGTGCGCCTCGGGATGCCCAAGGAATATTTTGTGGGCGGCACCGACCCGCAGGTGGACAAAGCCGTGCGCGCCGCCATCGCCCACTACGAATCGCTCGGGGCGGAGATCGTCGAGATTTCCCTACCGCATACGGAATACGCCGTGGGCGTCTACTACATCATCGCCACGGCGGAAGCCTCCGCCAACCTCGCGCGCTTCGACGGCGTGCGCTACGGCCACCGCACGGCAGAAGCGTCCAATATCATTGAACACTATGGGCGCACCCGTGAGGAAGGCTTCGGAGCGGAAGTCAAACGCCGCATCATCCTGGGCACCTACGTTCTGAGCAGCGGCTACTACGACGCCTACTACCTGCGCGCGCAGAAAGTGCGCACGTTGATCCGCCAGGACTTCACCCGCGCGTTCGAGCAAGTGGACGCCATCATCTGCCCGACTTCCCCCGAACCGGCCTTCAAAATTGGCGACCGCTCCGACGACCCGATGCGAATGTATCTGGCGGATATTTTCACCATCGCGGTCAACCTCGCAGGCGTTTGCGGCATCAGCCTCCCGTGCGGGTTCGCCCAGGTGGAAGGAAAGCCGCTTCCCGTGGGGCTCCAACTTATCGGCAAGCCGTTCCAGGAAAGCGAACTGCTGAAAATCGCCCATGCCTACGAGCAAAGCACGGAATGGCACAAAGCCCGTCCCGCCATCGGGTAGCCGCTGGCAAGGAAGCATGACATTGCATTGAGGCCCCCGCCTCGCATCCAACATTTTATGAGCGTTCTTTTTTTCAAGCGATTTCTGGCCCGTCCCCTGCAGATCGCGTTCCTTGTCCCGAGTTCCAAGACGCTGGCCCGCAAAGTGGCTGAAAAATGCGATTTCTCGCAGCCCAAAATTCTCGTCGAACTGGGGCCGGGAGACGGGCCGCATACCCGGGAAATTGTCCGCCGGATGCACCCCGACTCGCGCCTGTTTCTTTTCGAAATCGACCCGGTGCTCGCCGAGGTCATGCGCAAGCAGTTCGCCCATGACAGCCGGGTGGAGGTGATCGAAACCGATGCCGCTCACCTCAAAGAGGAACTGGGCAAACGCGGCCACGAATTTTGCGACTACGTCATCTCCGGCCTCCCGTTCTCCATGTTCAACGTGCCGACCAAGCGGCGGCTTTTGCACGCAATCTACGAATCGCTGGCGCCCAATCCCCATGCCGCCTTTGTCACCTACCAGTGCACCCATGAACTCAGGCGTCACGCCACCATGTTCCCGCGCGTCCACGCGGATTTCTGCCTGCGCAATTTCCCGCCCATCTTCGTCTACGTCTACCACAAGCAGGCGCTCAACGGCCACCACAACGGAAGCCCCTGCGGCTGCGGCCATAACCACCACGGCGTCAACGGCCACGGGTAGAAAAAGGATATCGCGCAAAGAACGCCAAGGCCGCAAAGAGGATGAGCGGCCAGGGAACGGAAGTTTTTTAACGCCTTTGCGTTCTTTGCGGCCCCTTGCGCGAAATCACTCCTCCGGCTGATCCAGCGCCGGGCCGGTGCGATCCGCGTAGTCTTCAAGGTGATCCGGCGTCAGCGGCTCGGAAATTTTGTAGTCCTCCGTAAACCAGTTCCCAAGATCAACCCGCTTGCACCGGATCGAACAAAACGGCCCCATCGGATCGGCAAAAAAATCACTCTCTCGTCCGCAAATCGGGCATTTGATGGGTGTGGGCATGCCAAAATCATAGCTCTTCTTGCGCCCATCTGCAACGGGACGTTGACGCGGGGAGCCCGACCTGCCTAGGGTAACGCGATGCTCCCGGAAATCGAAAAACTTCTTGTTCTGCAGGATCGCGACCAGCGGATCAAAACCCTCAAGACCGAACTCAAAAACGCTCCCATCGAGCGCAAAGATTTGGAGACACGCCTCGCCGCCACCGCCGCCGGAGCTGAAAAAGCCAAGGCCAGCCTGCGCGAGCTGGAGGTCGAAAAGAAGCGCCTCGAAGTGGAGGCCCAGAGCAAGCGCGACCAGATCAACCGCTTTAAAACCCAGCAGATGCAGACGCGCAAGAATGAGGAATTCCAAGCGCTCGGCAACGAAATTGCCCACTTCGAGAAAGAGATCGGCAAGATCGAAGATCGCGAACTGGAAGTCATGGAGGCGATCGAAGCCGCCAAGCCTGTGCTTGCCGACGCGGAACGCGCCGTCGCCGAAGCCCGGAGCCGGGTGGCCGCGCAGATTGCCGATCTCGAAGCCAAAATCGCCACCCTCAACGAGACCCTCAAAACGACGGAAGCCGAACGCGCCTCGCTCACAGGCGGCATCGACGAAGACCTTCTGGATCAATACAACCGCCTCTTCGCCTCCAAGGGCGGCAACGCCGTCGTCTCCCTGGAACACGAGGTTTGCACCGGCTGCCACATGAAACTGACCACGCAAACGCTCGTGCGCGTGCGCGGCGGAAAAGAGATCACCCACTGCGAACAGTGCGGGCGGATCTTGTATTGGGTGGTGTAACAGAGGGATTCGCAGATGCTCCTCGTTCCCAAGCTCCAGCTTGGGAACGCCCTTGTCCCCGAGGCTCCAGCCTCGCAAGCGTGGACGCGGATTGAACGTGCGATTTTACCCGGCGACATTGCGAAGTCGGAGCTTCGAAGAGATCGGCATTACCAATGCTGGAGCCTGGTAACGAGAATAAAATATTGCCCGCACGCGTGATCTGTAGATCACGATTTTCGAATCGGAGATTCGCAGACAATGACATTCCCAATCGGGAGATTGGGAACCAGGTGCCGAGGTGCAAATCAAAAAGGCGATCCCCTTGCGGGCATCGCCTTTTTGACAAACCAACCAATAAATCTTAACGCTTGGAGAACTGGAACCGCTTGCGAGCGCCGGGTTGACCGGATTTCTTACGCTCTTTCATGCGCGGATCACGCATCAGGTAGCCCGCGGCCTTGAGCGCGGGGCGGTGCGCGATGTCCACCAGAAGCAGCGCGCGGGCGATGCCCAAACGGGCTGCACCGGCTTGACCAGTGGCGCCGCCGCCGCTGGTGTTGATGGCGATGTCGAACGCATTGTTCAAACTGGTAAGCGTGAGCGGTGCGAGAACGGTGTTCTGCAAGTTGACCGTCGGGAAATATTCTTCAAACGGGCGACCGTTGACTTCGATTTTGCCGGTGCCGGAAGTGAGGCGAACGCGGGCGACTGCCGTTTTGCGGCGGCCGGTGGCGTTGTTAAGTTGGGTAGTTGCCATAGATGCAGTAGATCGGGAAAGGGATTAGATCGAGGTGACCGGGATGGGTTGCTGGGAAGCGTGCGGATGCTCCGCGCCGGCATACACTTTGAGCTTGGTGAAAACGCTGCGTCCCAGACGGTTGTGGGGAAGCATGCCCTTCACGGCGTGTTCGATGAGCAACTCGGGGTGATGTGCCCGGCGTTGCTTGAAGTTCTCGGTATGGTGGCCGCCCACGAAACCGGAGAAAGTCATGAAAGTCTTGGCTTCTTCTTTTTTGCCCGTCACGCGAACTTTGTCGGCATTGATGACGATCACGAAATCGCCGGTGTCAACGTGGGATGTGAAAATGGCCTTCTCCTTGCCGCGCATCAGGTTGGCAGCCTTTACGGCTACACGGCCCAGGACTTGGTCCTTGGCGTCGATGATCCACCAGTTGCGCTTCACCTCGTTGGCTTTAGCTGAAAATGTCTTCATATTACTACTGTCTAACTGTCAAAAGGGCGAGCAAGGTAGTGGCGGGTGCCACCCCTGTCAATTGTTTCTCTTGTGGTGGCACAACATTATGCTGTGCCGCCAACCTCCCAACCACTCAGCTGGGTGATTTTTATCCGCCCTGAACCGCCAAGCAAATCACAGAACAGGCCGTCGATGCAAGGAGGAAATAAAAAAACACGAGTCAAACGTATCTGAAATCTATCAGGAACTCAGGAAATCAGGAAAAGACAGAAGAGACATCTTCGGAGCAATTGTTTTTTGCTGGGATGGGATAGAGTTCTTCAGAAAGGTAACTTGCTTGGGCTCCGCCCTTCTTTTCCTGATTTCCTGAGTTCCTGATCGTCTTTTGTCTTTGGCAACGCGGCCCGGCTTGTGCAAAGTGTCTCTCCCCTAGCGCCTATGTCCTCCGAAACCCTCACGCCCATGATGCAGCAGTACCAGAGCATCCGGCGAAGTCTGCCTGCGGATACCCTGCTCATGTACCGGCTGGGGGATTTTTTTGAGATGTTCTTCGAGGACGCCAAGGAAGCCTCCGCCCTGCTCAATGTCGCCCTCACCAAACGCGGCCAAACCCCCATGTGCGGCGTCCCGGCCCAGGCGGCGGACGGCTACATCGCCAAGCTTGTCGCCGCCGGACGGCGCGTGGCCATTTGCGACCAGGTGGGCGAGGCGCAGCCGGGGAAAATCGTCAAACGGGAGATCACGCAGGTCATCAGCCCCGGCACCATCGCGGACTTGAATCTCCTCGACGCCAAGCGCAACAACTATCTCGCGGCGGTTTTTGAACACAAGGGGGTCTTCGGGTTCGCCTTCGCCGACACCAGCACCGGCGAGTTTCGCCTCACGGAATTGCCGGATGCCGCCGCGCTGGAGGACGAACTGGCCCGCGTCGCCCCCGCCGAGACGCTCATCGCCGACGACCAGCAGGCCGCGCTCCCTCCCATCCCGTTCGCGGTGCCTTGCGACGGCTACATTTTCCTGCCCGACCACGCCGGGTTCACCCTGCGCGACCATTTCAAAGTGCAATCGCTCGACGGCTTCGGCTGCTCCGGCATGACCGCCGCCACGGGCGCGGCGGGCGCGATCCTCCACTACCTCAAGCACCAGATGCGGCGGCAGGCGGGCAACCTCCTCACGCTCTCGGTCTACCGCAACAGCGCCTACCTGACCGTGGACGCCGTCACGCAGGCCAACCTGGAACTGGTGGCCTCGCGCGGCTCGCGCAACATGAGCCTCTTAAACGCGCTCGACCGGACAATGACGCCGATGGGCGGACGGCTGCTGCGGCACTGGATTCTCCATCCCCTGCGCGAACTGGCCCCGCTCGTGGCCCGCCAGCAGACGATCGCCGATCTGCTCCAGGACTCCTACCTGCTCAGCAAACTGCGCGAGGCGCTCAAGGGCATCCGCGACATCGAGCGCACCGTCGGGCGCTTGAGCGCGGCGGGCGGCAACGCGCGGGATTTGCTCGCGCTCAAGACCTCGCTGGATCAACTCCCCGAACTCCGCACCCACCTCGGCGCGCTGCTGGCGGCCAAAAGCTTTGGGGCGTCCGACTGCGCCGCCCGCTCGCTGGCGGAGCAAATCCACGCGGAGATCATCGAGTTCCCCGATTTGACCGCGGAACTGGCGCGCGCGCTCGTGGACGAGCCGCCGCTCGCCATTAAAGAAGGCGGCATCTTCCGCGACGGCTTCAACCCGCAGCTCGACGAACTCCGCGCCGCCTGCCGCGAAGGCAAGGACTGGATCGCCGCGCTCCAGCAGCAGGAGATCGAGGCGACCGGCATCAAGTCGCTCAAAGTCCGCTTCACCTCCGTCTTCGGCTACTTCATTGAGATCACCAAGGCCAATCTCGGCAGCGTGCCGGAGCGCTACCACCGCAAGCAAACGACCGTCAACGGCGAACGCTTCATCACCCCGGAACTCAAGGAGATGGAGGGAAAAATCCTCGGCGCCGACGAGCGTTCCAAAAGCGTGGAATACGAGCTTTTCGTCGTCCTGCGTGAGCGGGTTCTGGACGACCTCATCCCGCTCCAGCAAACAGCGGCGGCCATCGCCGCGCTCGACGCCATCGCCTCGCTGGCCGAGACCGCGCGGCTCTTTGGCTACTGCCGCCCGGTGCTCACCGACGGCCTGCGCCTCGCCATCGCCGACGGCCGCCACCCGGTGCTCGACCAAAGCCTCGCGGAGGAGAAATTCGTCCCCAACGACGTGGAACTCGACGGCGACGCAAACCGGCTCCATATCATCACCGGGCCCAACATGGCCGGTAAATCCACCTACATCCGGCAGGTTGCCCTCATTGTCCTCATGGCTCAGATTGGGAGCTTCGTCCCGGCGGCGAGCGCGGAGATCGGCTTGGCGGATCGCATCTTCACGCGCGTCGGGGCCAGCGACGACCTCTCGCGCGGGCAATCGACCTTCATGGTCGAGATGAACGAGACGGCGAACATCCTCAACAACGCCACCGAGCGCAGCCTCGTCATCCTGGACGAGATCGGGCGAGGCACCTCCACCTTTGACGGCCTCTCCATCGCCTGGAGCGTGGCCGAATACCTCCACGACGCCGTCGGCGCACGCACGCTCTTCGCCACGCACTACCACGAGTTGACCGACCTGGAAGTCACACGGCCCGGCGTGAAAAACTACAACGTCGCCGTGCGCGAATGGAACGACCAGATCATCTTCCTGAGGAAAATCCTTCGGGGCGGCGCGGACAAGAGCTACGGCATCCAGGTCGCGCGGCTTGCGGGCTTGCCCGCAGCAGTGCTGGAGCGCGCCAAGGAAATCCTGATCAACCTGGAAGAGGCCGAACTCAACGCCGACGGCAAACCAAAGATCGCCGAGACCCCGAGCAAGCTCCCACGGGTCAAAAAGAAGTCGCCCCCGCCTGAAGGAGACAGGCCGCAGTTGGCGCTGTTTTAGTTATCGCTGTTTTGAATATTTAGCGCGGAACCGGAGAGTGCACGCCCATACCACGGCACAAGCAACAAGCGATAAAAAGCCAACAAGATAGCTTTGCCATTTCTTCCATCCATCGGGATTTACCTCCGGGCGACCAAGCAACCAATTAAATGCCTTGATCTGAACTGATGCCGGAGGGATTTGGTGCGCTCCTTCGAACGACATCACCGTCACAGTATCACCACATTTTGTAAGGAGATCACTATCAGTATCGACCCAATGGTTGGCACCGATATCACGATCGCCATTTACCATTGCGACGCGAAGCTTTGGGGGATATGGCAGATTGTAATATTTCCAACCACCGAGCCAGCCGCCATTGGCGAAGATTCCGGCCCAGGGACGCGACACTTGAGTCACATAATGGTAGGCTCGCCAAGCACCACCCGAAGCACCACCCAAAAAGACCTGCTGAGGATCGTGAGTCACCGTTTTCTCAATCAAGGGAAGCAATAAACGAAAGCGCTCCAGCATCTCCGCTTCGATGTCCGGATTATCCTTCGTATTGCGGAAGGTGTCGCAGCACACAATGGAACACCTTGTAGATTCAGCCGCTTCGATAAAGCGCATTAAGAACCGGCGGGCATTCCCGCCGGGCTCGAACAAGATGAACAAAGGAAGCTTTTGATCCGGCTTCGTTTTGGAGGGGCGATAAACGTAAAATCCAGTACCAAGAGGACCAGTTGACTGGTGGAACGACACCGTACCGCCGAGTTTTTTACGCAACGCTTCCATCTCATCGGCAATATGCTTCCACTCCTTCAGCCATGCCTGGTCGGGAAGCGAAAAAGATTTACTCTGAAATTCGCGATCAACACTTTCGTCGATCCGCAAGTGCACAACCCCTGTGGACTCCTCATAACTCATCAACTCGGCAGAAAAACTCTCGCCCGTTTGAAGTTTCCAGTTCCGCACATTCGTGTTGGCGCGACACGTCACAGAGAGCAGGGCCAAAACGATAAGAATATAAAACCAGCGGTTCACGGTTGCCATTCGGAATAGATGCTATCAAAATCGACATCCCAACAAGAGAAAAATCCCCCGCGAAAAAGTGTTTCTCTTCCGGGATTCCCAGCATAGATTTCCTCTCCACCACGCGCCTCCGGGCGCCGAACCTTCCGTCCCACACCCAACCCGCCCAACGCCGTGAGCAGCTACCAGGTTTTTGCCCGCAAGTACCGTCCGCAGACCTTCGACCAAGTCGTGGGGCAGGAGCACATTACCCAAACCCTCAAGAACGCCATTGAGGCCAACCGCCTTGCCCATGCCTACCTCTTCGTGGGCCCGCGCGGCACCGGCAAGACCTCCACGGCGCGCATCCTGGCCAAGGCGCTCAACTGCGTTCACGGCCCCACCGTCACCCCGTGCGGCGAGTGCGATCCGTGCCGGGAAATCGCCGCGGGCAACTCGCTCGACGTGCTGGAAATCGACGGCGCGAGCAACAACGGCGTCGAGCAGGTGCGCGAACTGCGCGAAAACGTCCGGTTCGCCCCCACGCGCGGCAAATACAAGGTCTACATCATCGACGAGGTGCACATGCTCACCACGGCGGCCTTCAACGCGCTGCTCAAGACCCTCGAAGAACCGCCCGAGCACGTCAAATTCGTCTTCGCTACCACGGATGTGCAGAAGGTGCTCCCCACCATCCTTTCCCGCTGCCAACGCTTCGACCTGCGGCGCATCCCGGCGGAGTTGATCGCCAACCACCTGCAATACATCGCCGCCCATGAGCGGATCACCCTCTCCCCGGAAGCCGCGCGCGCCATTGCCAAAGGGGCCGAGGGCGGACTGCGCGATGCGGAGTCGATGCTCGACCAGCTCGTGGCCTTCTGCGGCGAGGTGATCACGGAAACCGACGTCCTCTCCGTGTTCGGCTTCACCGCCGCGCAAACGGTCTCCGATCTTTGCGAATCCATCCTCTACGGCGACTCCCCGGCGGCGCTGGGCATCGTCCAAAACCAAGCGGAAGCCGGGCGCGACCTGAGCCGTTTGATGTCGGACTTGATCGGCCATCTGCGCAACCTGCTGGTGGCAAAGGCCGACCCGGAAGGAATCAAGAGCGAAGTCGGCGCCGATGTTTTGGCCACCTTTCAAGCGCAGGCGGATCGGATTGAAATGGATCGCCTGCTCGATTTGATCGAACAGTTCGCAGCCGCCGAAGGCCGCATGAAATGGGCTCCCAACAAAAAGCTCCATTTCGAGATCGCCGTCATCAAGGCCATCCAGACCCTCGGGCAGGCGACCTTGACCGAGGTGCTCGACGCCCTCACGGTGCTCAAGATCGGCGGTGAACTCCCCCCTGCCAAACCGTCTCTGCCACCGCCGCGCCCACAATCGGCTCCCCGGCCTGCGCCAAAACCCGAGCCCACTCCCGAACCGCAGTCGGCCCCGCGCCGTTCGCTCGTCGATGCCTTCCGCAAGGAAACGGGCGCACCCGCACCAACCCCAAAACCGGAGCCTGTCGCGCCTGTGCCGCCCGTGAGCGCACCCGTTCCCGCGCCGGCTCCCCGTGTGGAGGAAGCGAGCGAACCGCCGCTCGCCCCGTGGGATGACCGGCCCGAAGCACCTGCCACGCTCCCCGATACGGGAACCCTTTCTCTCTTCAGCGAAGAACTGCTCCCCACAGTTCAGGAGCCGCCGCTCCCCGTGCCCGTAGTGAAAGAAGAACGCGCTCTCGAAGCCGAAGCCCCTGCAATTCCTGAGGTGGTTGAGGAACCGCCCACGGAACCCGCGCTCGACCCTGAGCTTTGGGTGCGCCTGCTTTTGGATGTCCGCGACAAAAAACCGCTCTTGCGTTCCTGGGTGGAAGCCGGTGCACTGCTCGGCATCGCCAACGGCGTCTGCACCCTCGGATTCCCCGAAGCGGCGGCTTTTTCCATGGAATCCCTCGGCAAACCCGCCCCGCGCACCTTCCTTGAGGAAACCCTTACCCGGCTCGTCGGGCAGCCGATCACCGTGAAGCTCGAACTGCGCCCCGGCCTGGTCGTCACGCCGGTCGATTTGCCCGAAAAAGCCCCCGAAATTTCCGCAGACCCGATGGAGTCGTTCAAAAACGACCCGCTCATCCGGCATGCGCTGGATCTTTTCAAAGCCGAACTCCAAGTTGGGTAGAGCGTTCGGATTTAGCCGCAAAAAGGCGCAAAAGACGCAAGAATTCAGAAAAAGCAGGCCGAACAGCGGAAAATCCCTCTTGTTCTTTTCCTGATTTCCTGAGTTCCTGATAAGCAATCTCTATGAACATTCAAAAAATGATGAAACAGGCGCAGCAGATGCAGGCCCAGCTTGCGCGCGCCCAGGAAGAACTCGCCGCCAAAACCGTGGAAGCCACGGCGGGCGGCGGCAAAGTGACCGTCGTAGCCACCTGCGCCGGAGACGTGGTCTCCATCAAGATCGCCAAGGAAGTCGTGGATCCCGAGGACGTGGAATTTTTGGAAGACCTCGTGCTGACCGGCGTCAAGAACGCCATCGCCAAAGGCAAAGAAGTTTCCCAGCAGGAAATGGGCAAGCTGACCGGCGGCATGGGCCTGCCTCCCGGATTGCTGTAAGGGCTTGCAGATCCCAAGCAGAACTTTCCTCGTTTCCTTGTTCCCAATCTCGCGATTGGGAACACACTTGTCCGCGAAACTCCGTTTCGAAAACCGAGGAGCGGTCATGCGCTCTGAGTTTGAAAAAGTACCGATGCCAATGTGCGCTCGAGGAAACAGAGTTTCCAAAACACTTGCGTTCCCAATCAGGAGATTGGGAACGAGTTGAAAGTTGAACTTGGGAACGAGTTAAAAATTTGCACAACTACTTGTTGCCGCCCGTTCGTTTCCCGTAAGATGTGCGGATGCTTTTTCCTCGATTTTCTTTTTGGCTCCCGGCTTTGGCCGCGATGACGCTTTTGTCGGCCTGCTGCGGGCCGGCTCCCTACCGCTACACCTATGTGCCGGGCAAGACGGCGGTGGTGCAACGAGGGCACGCAACAGCCCCGGAATCGGCTCCCTCCAGGGTGAAGGCGGCGATTGAGGCCGCCAATCAGATCGCCGGGTTGCCTTATCGGCGCGGCGGCGGGCATGCGCAGGTGCATGATTCGGCCTACGATTGTTCCGGCGCAACCTCCTTTGTGCTCCGCGAGGCGGGGTTGCTCCCGGCACCCATTCCCTCCACCAGCTTCCGCAAGTATGGGGAAGGGGGCAAGGGGGATTGGATCAGCGTTTATGCCCGCAAGGGGCACGTCTTCCTGGTGGTGGCGGGCCTGCGTTTTGACACCGGCTATGGCAACGGAGCCAAGGGGCCGCAGTGGACGACCTTGGATCGCCCGGTCAACGGCTGCGTCGTGCGGCATCCGGTGGGACTCTAGCGCCCATGAGCCTGCTCACCAGTGACTACGATTTCACGCTGCCGGAAGGGCAGATTGCCCGCTATCCGCTGGCGCGCCGCGAGGATTCGCGGATGCTGGTGCTCCACCGGGCAGAACGGCGGATCGAACACCGGCATTTTCGCGATTTCCCGGCGTTTTTGCGCGGGGGGGATTTGGTAGTACTCAATAATACACAGGTGATTCCCGCGCGCGTGTTTTCCGACGACGGAAAAATCGAGCTGCTCTTTCTCGAAGCCGCAGGGGAGAATACTTGGAAGTGCATGGTGAAGCCGGGCCGCCGGATGCGCCTCGGGCGCACAGTGTCGGTCGGTGGGGTGGAAGGCATGGTCGTCGAGGTGCTGGAAACCGGGGAGCGCATTGTGCAATTTGGCGCGCCCGTGGATCTCAACGCAGTGGGGCACATTCCCTTGCCGCCGTATTTCGAGCGCGCCTGCGAGCCGGGGGACGAGGAACGCTACCAGACGGTTTATGCCAACGCGCCGGGAGCCGTGGCCGCGCCGACGGCCGGGCTGCATTTCACGCCGGAGATTCTCGCGCAAACGCCGCACGCGTTTGTCACGCTGCACGTCGGCGCGGGGACGTTCAAGCCGGTGCAGGCGGAGCGGATCACCGACCACGTGATGCACCGCGAGCGCTACTCCATCCCGCCGGAAACGGCTTCAGCAGTGGCTGCGGCGCGGCGGGTGGTGGCAGTGGGGACGACGAGTCTGCGTGTGCTCGAGTCGCGCGCGCGGGACGAAGGGAGCGTGACGGCGGGCGAGGGGAGCACGGATATTTTCATCCACCCCGGCTACGCGTTCCGCTGCGTCGGCGCGTTGCTGACGAATTTCCACCTGCCGAAATCCACGCTCCTCATGCTGGTCTCCGCGTTCGCGGGCCGCGAGTTTGTGCTGGAGGCCTATGCAGAGGCGATCCGCGAAGGCTACCGGTTTTACAGCTACGGAGACTGCATGCTGGTGGTGTAAGAAGGATTTTTCCCCAAATTTTTCTTGCCCGTTTGGTGTACCATGCTAAATAGGACACACATGTTGCCTTTCCAAGTGCAATTCAAGGCGGGCGCTCCGGTTTCTGAACAGGTGGTTTATGCCGTAAAGAAGGCCATCATCACCGGCGGCCTCCAGTCAGGGGACAAATTTCCCTCCGTGCGCATTCTCAGCCAGGAGTTGCGCATCAACCCCAACACCGCTCACAAGGTCGTCGCTGCGTTGGTGAATGAAGGGCTGCTGGCGGTCAATCCAGGCATTGGCACCATCGTGGCAAACGCCCGCCCTTCCACCCGCCAACAGCGCAGTGAACTGCTGGGGAACGAGGTGGAGCGCCTTGTTGTCGAAGCAAAGAATCTACAGCTTGAGTTCGACGACGTCGTCCAAGCCATCAAGCAACATTGGAATCGTTTATCGTAAGCCATCCATCATGAATAACGTCATTGAAACCCAGGGTCTGACATGCCGGTTCGGCAAAACCGCAGCGGTCGATAACCTCACGCTGGCCGTCCCGGAAGGGAGTATTTACGCCTTCCTCGGGTCGAATGGCGCGGGCAAAACCACCACGATCAAAATGTTGATGAACATTCTCCGGCCCACCTCGGGAAAGGCCGGGATATTGGGCGTGGATTCCACCCGCATCAGCCCCCGCGAGTTGGCGCAAATCGGTTACGTTTCCGAAAACCAGCGCCTTCCCGAGTGGATGACCGTGGCGCAATTCATCGCCTATTGCCGCCCGATGTACCCGACCTGGGACGACGCCTTTTGCAAACGGCTGCTCGCGCAATTTGATCTCCCGCTGGATCGCAAACTCAAGAGCCTCTCGCGCGGCATGAAGGTCAAGGCTTCGCTGCTCACTTCCCTGGCCTACCGTCCGCGTTTGCTGGTGCTCGACGAGCCGTTCACCGGGCTGGACCCGCTCGTGCGCGACGAATTTATCCGCGGCATGCTGGAGCTTTCCGGCGAGGGGAACTGGACGGTATTCATCTCCTCGCACGATATCGACGAAGTGGAGCGGTTGGCCGATTGGGTGGGCATCATCAACAGCGGCAGTCTCAAGCTCGCGGAATCCGCAAGCGACTTGCAAACGCGCTTCCGTCGCATCGAGTGTGTTGTCGCGGAATCCACGCGCCTGCCCGCTGCGCCGCCTCCTTCCTGGCTCATCCCGGAAATTGCAGGCCACACCCTGCGCTTGGTGGAAAATAATTACCAGCAGGGGGCCAGCGAGGCGCAGATTCTGAGCCTCTTCCCGGGCGCATCCCAGATCACCGTGACCCCCCTGTCCCTGCGCGACATCTTCGTTGCGCTCGCCCGCACCTTCCGCATCACGGGTTAACCCTCACACCTTCCCTCAAACGCTTACCCACAGACCTTCATGATCACTCATCTTTTGAAAAAAGACATTCGCCGCTCGCGTGTGCTGCTTGCCATGTGGTTTTTGCTGATTGTCGCGCAGTTTGCCCTCACCGGTTCCGGTGCGAATCCCTCCGACCGCGCCATGCAGGCGGCGTTTCAAATGATCGCAGTGCTGGTGCCGTTCTTCCAGACGTTGCTACTCATTGTGATCATCCCGCACGTAGTTCATGAAGAACCGCTCGTCGGAACCACGGCGTTTTGGTTCACGCGCCCCATTTCCCCGTCGCTTCTCCTCAAGAGCAAAGCGCTCTTTGCCCTGTTGCTCCTCGTCCTTCTGCCCCTGCTCACGGAAGTGATTGTCCTCGCGGCGAACCGCGTTACCGCGCACGACATCGCCCTGGCGGTTCCTGAAATCGTGATGGGCCAGTTGGTGCTGATTATTAGCATTGCCCTCATCGCCGTGATGACGCGCAACTTTGGTCGCTTTGCCATCGCCGGGGCAGGGGTTCTGATCGCATGGGTTCTCGTGATGATGGCGTTGCAATTCGCAAAGATTTTTCTGCACCCGGAGACCTTGATAAACGCAGGAGGGGACAGCCTCTCGCTGGCAAAATCGCGGGGAGTGGCCGGGTCTCTGCTGACCATTCTTGCGGGAGGCGCAATCGTGGCGCATCAATACTTGACCCGGCGCACCGCGCGTTCCATTGCCGCCGCAGTGGTTGGGGTTGCGGTCGTTTTGGTTGTCCAGAATTACTGGCCGGTGAATTTCCTCAAACCGGCCCCTGTCGATAATACCCGAGCAAACTTTGACACCGCCGCCGTGAAAATCGAGTTCGCCTCCTCGCCCTCCGTGTCTGATGCCATGTCGATACGAGGCAAAGAGGCGCCCGAAAAAAGGGTGCAGGCGAATATCCGAATTTTAGGAATCCCGAGCGGTGATGTTGCCGAAGTCAAGCGCGTCCAATCCAAACTCAAACTCCCGAACGGCCAACCTCTGGCGGTGAAAGCCTCGAACGCAGGCACTTTCAATGGCAATCCTGATATTGACGCGCTTGAAGCCGCGCTCGGTGGAGTTTCCGTTGTCAATGCCGACAGCCAGTCCTCTTCCCTTTACGCACAGCTCTTCGCGATGGATGCGGCAGCCTACAAAAAAAACGAGGCCCAGGAGTTGGAGATGTCGGCGGACATCGAGCTTCTTGTTTCGCGGTATGTCATCGCGGGAGAACTGCCGCTCAAAAAAGGATCGCGCTACGACCGGGGCTCGGAGCATGTTGTTGTGACCGATGTGTTGAATCAACCCAACGGCGTGGACATCGTGCTCCAACAGCGCAAAATCAATTTGCTCTTTGATCGAAACAGCCTCGCCGAATCTTCGTTCTCAAACCAAAAGAGCGTCGTTTATCTCCTGGTCAACAGGAAGCGCCGTGAGGCGATTCAGCCAAACAGCAATGGCAACTTTGCGGTTAATTTTGCCAGCAGCAGATTAAAAAACGAGCCATTGCGCCTTGTGTTCGGGCCGGATCAAAACCGCTCGCGTCTTTTGCCGGAAATCAATGAACAATGGCTCGCAGACGCCGTTCTGGTGCGGCTCGCCCGCGTTCCCGTGGCGGAATTCACCCGGCAGCTCACGGACGAGAAATTCGTCATGAACGGAAACGCATGGAACAAGAGCCACAAGGCCCGCAGCAGCGATGCCAGCGAAGGGCCGGATAAGGCGGCGCTTGCCAAAATCCAACTCCCGGAGAACGCCACAAAGCAACAGGTGAAGGAGTACGTGTTTGCGGTGATGGTTGCCTCGAAAAAACAGAACTCACGCAGTGATCGCGATCCCCAGGTGGACATGCTTGCCAAAGTCGGCGCAGAAAACATGGATGTGCTCATCGACGCGGCGAACAAGCAGAAGTATGGAGCTTCTTTCTATGTCTGGGAAGCGGTCAAGAAACTGGCACGCCCCGAAGACAAGGAGATCATTCTGGCGGCGCTTCCCGCAGAGCACAGCTTGGTTTCTCTCGTCCTCAAATATGGCTGGGCGGCGGATGCAAAGGAAATACTCCTCTCCGCGCTTGCAGATGAGAAAAGCTCTCTGCCCCTGGGTTGGATCAAGGCGGTGGCGACACTTCAAGACCCTTCCACTTATTCCGATCTGACGAAATATTTCGTCCGTCGGGATGGAAACCGAAGGGATGTCTTTAATGCAATCAAAGACCTGCCCGGGATCGACCTGACCGATGCGGTCGCCGAATCTTGGAAGCGGGCGAAGTTTCATTCGGAGTCTGACATTCTGGAAATGAGCCCGATTGCCGCGGAATACGGGAACATCGAGGCGCTGGACGCTGCCGTAAAGCTCCTCAAGAGCGACAGCAAGAACAACTACGAGCGCAAACGCGCAAGCGAAATCCTGCGGAAGTTTACTCCCGCTACCGGCAACGACCCTGCGCTGCTGGCTTGGCATGATGCCAACCGCGCGAACCTTGCCTTTGACGCCGCCAGCAAGAAATTCATCCCCAAGCCGTAGCGCTACAAAAAAAGCCGCACGGCGAACCGTGCGGCTTGGAATGTTTGCGAACCGTTTTACGCCTTCGGCGCGAGCACGGGCCGACCCACGGCGCGGTAGGTGAAGCCGAGTTCCGACATGGTTTTCGGGTCGAAGAAGTTGCGACCGTCGAAAACGAGCGGGGTGTGCATGCGCTTCTTGACTTCGCTGAGATCCACGGAGGCGAATTCCTTCCACTCTGTTGCGAGGATGAGCACTTCGGCCCCCTCGACGGCTTCAAGCGGGGAGTTCACGAGCTTCACGCCGGGGCAAAGGTTGTATTCCGCGGCTTTCTCCGCGCCCTTCGGGTCGCACGCGGTGACGATGGCGCCTTCGGCGACCAGTTCGTTGACCATGTCGATTGGCACGGAGTTGCGCACGTCATCGGTGTCAGGCTTGAAGGTGAGGCCCCAGACGGCGATCTTCTTGTCGCGCAGCACCCAGAGGGCGTCGCGGATGCCCTTGATGAAGCGATCCTTCTGATCCTTGTTAATGCGCTGGACTTCCTTGAGCAGGGTGAAGGGGACGCCGAGGTCGTCGCTGATGGCGATGAAGGCGGCGATGTCTTTCGGGAAGCAGGAACCGCCATAGCCGAGCCCGGCGTTCAGGAAGTTGCGCCCGATGCGCTTGTCCATGCCAATGCCGTCGGCGACTTTCTCCACGTCCGCGCCGCTGGCTTCGCAGATGGCGGAGACGGCGTTGATGTAGGAAATCTTGAGCGCGAGGAAAGAATTCGCCGCGTGCTTGATCAACTCGGCAGAGTTGATGTCGGTCACGAGGATGGGGGCGTTGAAGGGCTCATACACCTTCTTCATGAGCGCCAGGGCGCGGTCGCTGTTGCCGCCGATGACGATGCGGTCGGGCTTCATGAGATCGGGCACCGCGCAGCCTTCGCGAAGGAACTCCGGGTTGCTGACAACGTCAAAGTCGGCCCCGTTGTTGTAGCGCTTGATGGTGTCGGTGACTTTCTCGCCGGTCTTCACCGGGACAGTGCTCTTATCCACCACCACGCGGTATTCACCCGGCTTGAGCACGCCTGCAATCTCGCGGGCAACGCGCTCAATGAAACTCAGATCCACACTGCCATCGGGCTGGGGAGGCGTGGGGACGGCGATGAAGACGATTTGGGAGCCATCCACCCCTTCCTGAATGCTGTTGGTGAAGTGAAGGCGCTTGGCCGCGACGTTGCGGTGGACAAGCTCTTCGAGACCGGGTTCATAAATCGGTATTTTCCCGGCGTGAAGCGCGTCCACTTTACGCTGGTCGTTGTCGACGCAAATAACGTTGTGGCCCACTTCAGCGAAACAAGCGCCACTGACGAGGCCGACATATCCGGAACCGATGATGCAGAGATCCATGTGATGTATTGGTTTGGGTTGATTGGTTGGGTTGATGGTTATGGGTTGCGTCTAGGGATGAGCCGAGAGCGGCAGGCGCAGGTTGGGGAGGTCTTTCAGGGTGAAGGTCAGCACAACGCCGACATCGGCTACATTCTTGCCGGTGAGGCTGTTGTAATTTTCCTTCATGGTGAAGCCCAGCGATGCAATCCAGCTCGAGAGATCGCGGTGGAGTGCATAGTTCTGTGATTGAAGGGTGCTGTCAGAAAATTCGTATTGATCGCTGAAACTGACGGCCCAGTTGTCGTTGACCCGATAATAGGCGCCAAACACCAGGTTGTTGCTATTGGCGAAGAAAACATTGTTCTCAAGATAACGATGGCCGACGGTGAAGCTGAGGTCCTCGTTGGCCAGAAAATGGAGATCGGTATTGAGCTGGGTGAAGCCGCTGCTCGTCAGCGGGATCTGGCTATCCATGCGTAAAGAGACCCAGGAGAGCGGCGCATAGATGAGTTGGTTGCAGAGATTGGAAAACGCTCCCTCAGAGGGGAGGCCTGGGTAGCTGGGGGCTTCCAGATTCGCGTTCAAAAACGTGTTCATCGTCACCAGGTTGTAGGTCGTGTCGTCGCGCCGGGTCTGCAGGGTGTTGCGAACGCCCAAACGCCAGATGGTCCAGTTAGGAATCGCATCCAAGGTGGTGAACTGCGGGAAGCTGATGGGGGGAAGCTCTGTGGTGGGCGTGAGTCGATCGAATTGCAGGATGCTGTTGGGATTGTCTCCAGTTCTCACGAAGGAGAGATCGGTATAGGGTTGCCCCACATGGCGCAGTCCGTCGAGGCCAAGGGAGCGGGACTGCATTTCCTCCCATTCGCGCGAGAATTTGAAGGAGGACTCGATGCCTGCATTCAACACGGGACGGAAGACTGCGCCGCTGGACTTGTGCTGGAGGAGCGTCTCCACGTTTTGATTCAGATCCAGCCCGTTGGTTTGCAGGATATTAAAAGCGCTCTCTGCACCAGCCGAATAGTAGGTGCCCCTCAAGCCGACGCGCGGAATCACCGAAAGCCAGCCGTCATAGGTTTGCGGCAGAGAAAGCTGGTGAAAGGTGTCGAAGCGGAAGGCATCGTAGTTTTCAAGCAGGGCACTGGTGGCGACAGGGTGCAGCGCATCCGTGTTTGAGAGCGTGCCGAAGGTGCGAGCAAGGCGCCCTGCGCTGGTTTCGCTTTCGTAGAAGACGGGGGAGTCCGCGCAGAGCGGCGCGTTAAAAAGGGGCTGCCGGGTGACGTCCAAAGCGGCTTCGGGCAGCCGCTCGGTGGTATCCAGAAAGCCGTTGCCTTGGAAGCGCACAATCCCCGTGGCGGTGTAGCCTTCGTTCCATTTGGTCAGCGAGACCACGTTGTCAGGCTGCGGATTATTGCGGTATTCTGAGGGATAAAAATCGCGCAGAAACCGGTAATCACTCAGCTTGTTGAGGTCGGCATTCGCGTAAATCTCCTCTGTAAGGTACGTCCGGCTTTGGAAGGAAAGGCGGTAACGGCTGGAGGTGACGGGAGCAATGACCTGGGCGGTGTTGTTGGTGTTGCTGCTGGTGTCTTCGGCGTAATAGCTCCGGAAGTGAGCCCAGCTTTTATTTTCGGGGCCAAACGTACTCTTGGTATCGAACCCGACGGCAACGCCGCGCTTGGAGCGCAGATCCAGATCCAGCATGCCGTGGATGTTATCGGTCAGGGGAACGCCATAACGGTTGAGCACGTAGGCTCCCCAATCGCTGTTGTAGCCGGGGGTAAAGTTGAAGCCGGATTCCTCTTTGAGCGACTGGTAGATATACGGGAACCAAAAGACAGGCGTTTCCCCCACATACATCGAGACGTTGGTGAGGGTGATGTAGTCGTTGGGGTGAATGCGAATGTTGCGGGCCTGGAAATGGTAGTCCGGCTTGCTGGAATCGCTGGTGGTCGCAATCGCGTTTTTCGCCTCGTAGCCGGTTCCATCGGTCAAGGAGTTGACGGTCTCTCCCTTGGTGAAAAAGGGAGTCATGCTGGAGCGGAAATTCGAGGAGCGCAGCAATTTCGTTTCAAGGTTGTAAAGGGCGCGATCCCCCTCCACCAATCTCCCGTCCCGGTAGAGCCGCACGTTGCCGATGGCGAGCACATCCCGGGTCTCGGGGTTGTATTGTACGTAATCCGCGTAAATGGAGGTGCTGCCGTAATGGATGATGACGTTGTTTTCCGCCACCGCCACGCCGCCAACAAAGCGCGTTTCGCCATCCGCGGTGATTTCGATGGGGATATCCCCAAAGCTTCCAAATTGCGCCCGTGCGCAGGCAGCGCTCAGGAGCAGTAGGGCGAGAAGCAGGAAGCGGTTCTTCATTGGCAGGGCATGACCCTAGCCAAGGGGGCTTGGGGTTGCCAAGAACAAATCAGGTTTTCACTGAGGTCACAGAGTGGTTTTTACCCTTTACGGTGCACCCAGACGCTGTTGACCAGCCCCAGCCCGAAGAAAATCACAAACACGAACGACCCGCTGTAGCTGATGAGCGGGAGGGGAACGCCGGTGACGGGCATTAGAGCGATGTTCATGCCGATGTTCTGGAACGTGTGGGCAAAGAGCAGCGCGATGACCCCCACGCAGAGCAGCAGCCCCAGGAGGTCGGCCGCTCGCGCCGCCACATAAAAACAGGCGGCCAGGAGCAGGGCGAAGCCGCAAACAAGCGCCGTGCCGCCGACAAACCCCCATTGCTCGCCGACGGCGGAGAAAATGTAATCGTTGGGCACGGTGGTGCGGGGCACGTAGCCAAGCTCCACCTGGCTGTCTTTGGCCAGGAACCCTTTGCCGCCCCAGCCCCCGGAACCAACGGCGATGAGGCACTGGTTGATTGCCCACGCCGCACCCTGGGTGTCGATTTCGGGGTCGATGAACGCGACAATGCGCGACTGCTGGTACGGCTTGAGCTTGAAATTGTAGGTGAGCGGCATGGCCGTGGCGGCCAGCAGTGCCACGACAATCAGGTAGCGCAACGGCAACCGCGCCAGGAAGAGCATCGAGAAAGCCACCGGAATCCAGACAAGACATTCCCCCAGATCGGGTTGGATCAAAATAAGGAGCGCCGGAGCCCCCGAAAGAACTCCGCAGGCGAGCAGCTTGCGCACGGGGTGAAGCCGGGGAAACTGCGTCAAAAACACCGCCATGATGAGGATGCCCGAGACCACGGCAAGTTGGGCGGGCTGAAAGAGCAGGGGGCCAAGCTTCAGCCAGCAGCGCGCGCCATCCTTTATCACCCCCATGACCAGCGTGAGGACAAGAAACACCATCGAGAGGACATACATCGGCAGCGCCCCCCAGCGAATCCATCGGTAGTGGACCATGCTGGTCACCAGGAAAACCACCGTGCTGATGCCGACCCACGCCGCTTGCTTGCGCCACATGGTGTAGTAAGCCGGGCTCTCACGCATGTACGTGCAGCTATAGATGGCCACAACGCCAAAAACAGCCAGCGCGAGCATCGCCCCAAAGAGGATCCAGTTCATCCCCAGAAATTTTCTCAGCCACGGTGTCATAATCCCAACCGTGAGTAGAATCGTTTCCTACAGGCTTGCCGAACGGTTCGGGAACGGCAATGTTTAGGTTTTCGCCATGCATCTTTCGCCTGATCAACCTCTCGCCGGCATCCTCGCCCCCCTCTTTGCCCTTCGCTCGGAAAACGATCTCGGGATCGGAGACACCGAGTCGCTCCGCGAATTCGCAGACTGGGCGCTCGAAAACGGCTTCCGGCTTGTGCAACTGCTGCCCATCAACGAAACCGGCAACGACCACTCTCCCTACAACGCCATCTCCTCCGTGGCCATTGACCCGTGCACGCTGGCAATCTCCCCCGAAGCGATCCCCGATCTGACCGAGGAGGCCTATGAAGCCGCGCTCGCCGGGGTCTCGCTCAAGTCCCTGCGCACCGGGCCGGTAAAATACCGCGTGGTGAAGCCGCTCAAGCGCCGGTTGCTGGAGCAGGCGTTTGAGGGGTTCATGGAGACCCACTGGAAAAACAAGACGGCCCGTTGCCGCCAGTTTCGCGCGTGGGTGAAAGAGCAGGCGGCCTGGATCGAAGGCTACGCGCTGTTCCGGGCGTTGATGGATGAAAACGGCGGCTCGGAGATGTGGGACACCTGGCCCGAGCCGCAACAAACGCTCGAAAGCGCACTCGCGTGGCTCACCCTCCAGAAAGCCGCGGTGCGTCGCGCTCTGGAGTGGAAGATGCGCTATTTCCAATACGTCCAGTGGATCGCCTTCGCGCAATGGGGGGCGCTCAAGGCCTACTGCAACGGCAAAGGCGTCGCGCTCATGGGGGACGTGCCCATCGGCGTCAGCTACTACAGCAGCGACGTCTTTTGTTGCCCGGAGATTTTCAACCTGCGCTGGTCGGGAGGCGCACCGCCGGAGAAAGTTTTCAAGAGCGATCCCTTCACCGAAAAATGGGGCCAAAACTGGGGCGTCCCGCTCTACCGCTGGGACGTGCTGCGGGAAACCAACTTCGCCTGGTGGCGGCAGCGCGTGCGCATGGTGCGCGAGATCTTCCACCTCTTCCGCATCGACCACGTGCTCGGGTTTTACCGCATGTATGGCTTCCCGTGGCGGCCCGGGCGCAACGCCGAGTTTCTCCCGCTCTCGGAAGACGCGGCGCGCGCCTGCACCGGGGGCGAACTGCCGCATTTCACCCCGCGCGATGATTCCTCACACGAAAACCGCGAAGCCAACCGGCGCGACGGCGAGGAATACCTGCGGGCGCTGCTGGAGGAAGTGGGCGAGCACCGCTTGATCGGCGAAGACCTCGGCGTGGTGCCCGACTACGTTCGCCCCAGCCTCACCTCGCTCGGCATCGCCGGATTCAAAATCCCGCAATGGGAGCGCCACCCGAACTGGCACCTCGTGCGCGGCAGCGACTACCAGCGGCTTTCCATCGCCACCTACGCCACGCACGATCATCTTCCCATCGCCGCTTTTTGGGAACAGATGCGCGCCGCCGCGGAGTCCGGCGACGGGCATCAACGCTGGGAACTGGAGCAGCTTTGCGGGTTCGCAGGGTTTGGCCTGGACAGCCCGAGACCGATGACGGACGCCATTCATGAAGCCCTGCTCGCGGGCCTCTTCCAGAGCAACGCCTGGATGGCCATTGTCATGCTCACGGACGTTTTTGGCGACACCACCCGCTTCAACGTCCCCGGAGCCGTGGCGGATTCCAACTGGAGTGAACGCATGGCGCGCACCCCGGCCCAATGGCGCAAAGACAAAGCGCGCGCCGCGAAGATGAGCCGGATCGCCGCGCTCCTCAAGGCGAGCGGGCGGTAATAATACCAAGTCTGGTTGAAAAAGAGCATTTAGAGCAGTTCTCAAAAAGAATTTCCGAATCCCCAGCCGCTCTGCGGAGGGGGGGCGCGGTGGATCGGCCGCTCCGCGGGCGATTCTTCAAAGCACATCGAGCGGAGCGAGCTGATTTTGTTTGCAACGCCTACCCCCGGAATCGCGCGCGGAGCGCACGATCCACCCTCTGCGTTTCGGAAATTCTTTCCGAGAAACGCTCTAACCCGGAGGGTTTACAGACAATAGCCGGGGGTTGAGCGCAGCGACACCCCCGGAAGAAAAAATAGCGGATTCACCCCGGCAGGGGTGGCAGACACGTTCTCTATGCTCTTTCTCAAATGGAAATGGGATGACAGGTTCAGCGCGCCCTTTTGCTGGCAAAACGCACGAGCGCCTCTTTCATCGCCGTGGCGTGCACCGGCTTGCTGAGAAAATCATCCATGCCCGCGCCCAGGCATAACTCGCGGATGGAATCGCTCACATGCGCCGTCATGGCCATGATGTAGGCCGGTTTGCGGGATTGAGCGGCCTCATATTCCCGAATCCGCCGCGTGGTTTCGCAGCCGTCCCATCCGGGCATCTCGCGATCCATCAGAATGAGGTCGAATGCTGTTTTCTGGACGGCCTTGAGCGCGTTTTCCCCATCGGCTGCCACCGCCGCAGAGTAGCCGAGCTTGCGCATGAGCGCCGAGGCGATGAGCAGGTTCACCTGGTTGTCTTCCACGAGCAGAACCTTCAAACCCAGGGGCAACGCAGTCGCGGGTGCAGCCTGCTTGGGCAGTGGCGCGCGGCGAGGGGCTTTGTTCAGCGGCGTCGCGATGCATTCCATCGCTTCGCATTGCCTGAGCGGGATGGTCATTTGCGCGTCAATCCCTGTTTCCAAGAGGGATGCCGGTTCCTCGCCCGGGTTTTCTGGCGCAAGCAGAATCACCCGGATCTGAGCGAGGGCGGGGTCGCCCTTGATTTCCTGAGCCAAGGCTGCCGCCTCTTCTTTGGGGAGATGGAGAACGGCACAGTCAAAGCGAACCGCGCCTGCGTCGCGCAGCATGGGGAGTGCAAGTGCGGGCGCCTCCACTCCGGCGGTGTGGAAATGGAACGCGCGCATTTGCTGCTCAATGAGGTGGCGCAGGGCGGGGGTCTTTGCCACCACAAGCACGCGGCACTCTTCCAGGGAGGCCGGTTCTTGCGCGACATTCTGTTTCAGCAGCGGAACGGTGCAGCGGAAGGCAGAGCCTTTGTCCAGGGCGCTTTCCAAACCGATGTGCCCGCCCATCAACTCCACCAACTCCCGGCAGATGGCCAGGCCCAGGCCGGAACCCCCGTATTTGCGGGAGGTTGATTCATCCGCCTGGCTGAAAGGCTGGAAGAGGTGCTGCTGCGCCTCCGTGGGGATGCCGACGCCGGTGTCCTGGACTTCCAGGCAGAGCATGGCCCGTGTGGCGTCTTCGCTCAGGAGACTGGCGCGCACCACGACATGACCTTGCGGGGTGAATTTGATGGCGTTGCTCACCAGGTTCATGATGACCTGGCGCAGACGCAGGGGATCGCCCCGCAGGAGGGTCGGCGTCCGTGGCGCAATGATGCCCGCAAGATAAAGCCCTTTGGAGTTGGCGCTGCCCGCCACGATCTTCAAGACGCTTTCAATGACCTCCCGCAGGTCAAAATCAATGCACTCCAAAGTCAGCTTGCGGGCTTCCATTTTGGAGAAGTCGAGGATGTCGTTCACCAGGGCGACAAGCGATTCCGAGCAACCGCGAATGGTGTTTACATAATCGCGCTGCTGATCCGTCAAGCTGGTTTCCAGGAGCAAACCGGACATGCCGATCACCCCGTTCATCGGCGTGCGCAGTTCGTGGCTCATGCTGGCCAGGAAGTTGCTCTTGGCTTGGGCGGCTCTTTCAAGCTGCTGGTTGGCGCCGACGAGCGCGGTGTTGCTCGCAACCAATGCCTGCTGGCTTTGGCGCAACGCTTCAAACGCGTCGTCGCGCTGGATGCGGTGCCAGCTTGCCATGGAGTGGTAGCGAATGCGCGCAAGGATCTCAAGGCGATCCGGCAGCTTCACCATGTAATCATTGGCTCCGGCTGCGAAGAGCGTGCTCTTGGTTTCCGCCTCCTCTTTGGTGGAGAGGATGACGATAGGCGTGTGCTCGGTCTCCGGGTTGGAGCGAAAGTCGCGCAGCAGTGTCAACCCGTCAACTTGGGGCATCACCAGATCGAGCAGAATCACCGTCGGCTTCACGCGGTTGGCCATGGAGATGGCCTCCAGCGGGTTGGCGCAGTAGTGGAAATCCACGTCCGGCTCGCCCGCCACAGCCTGTTGCATGGCGGCGGCGACCAGCGCCTGGTCGTCCACCAAGAGAACCAGTGCAGGGCAGCGTTCCTGGCCATCCTTCCAATACTCAGTCATTTGTTCCATGGTCAGTCCAGTCTTTCAACATGCTTGCATAACAATCAGGGCAGAGGCCGTGGGAAAAGGTCACATCGGTGTGCTCAGTGAGGTAGGTGTCGAGCAGGTGCCAGTAATTTTGATCATCGCGGACTTTCTTGCAGCTACAGCAGATGGGGAGCAGCCCCTGCAATTGTTTGACTTCGTCGAGCGCCTTTTTCAGGCCTTCGTTGAGCAGGCGCAGTTCGGTGTTTGTGCGCACCAGTTGCTGCTGGCTTTCGCGCAAGGCAACGAAGGCTTCCTCGCGCTGGAGCCGGTTTACGTGCGCCCGGGTGTGGTAGCGGATGCGGGCGCGCAGTTCGATCATATCCGGGAGTTTCACCAGATAATCATTGGCTCCAAGGGCGAAGGCGTCGCTCTTCGTCTGAGCTTCCTCCTCTGCGGAAAGCACGACGATGGGCGCCTCGGCGGTGACAGCGTTCTCGCGGAAGAGCTTCAACAGCGTGAGCCCGCTGATCTGGGGCATCACCAGATCGAGAAGGATGACCGTTGGCCTGAGCGTGTTGGCCAGTGCGATGGCCTCATGGGGATTGGGACAAAAATGAAGGTCAATATCGCTCTGTCCATTCAGGGCGCGCGTGACGGCGTCGCCCACAAAGGCCTGGTCGTCAATCAAGAGAACCAACGCATGGTAGGTGTCTGGGAGTTCGTGATCCATTTGCCAGGTCTTCAGGAGGTTTTGGAAGATTTCGGGTGAGTGCAACATTTGAGAAGGGCGGCGGCAATCCCGCCAAGAGATAAAATTTCAGTCGCGGCTCCGAGTTCCGCCGCCGCTTTGGGCATTCCATACACGGCACACCCTTCCTTGCTTTGGGTGATGGTGTGAAAGCCTGCATTGCGCAAGGTTTTGAGGCCCCTGGCTCCGTCGCGTCCCATGCCGGTAAGCAGAATCCCCACCACTTCGCCCGGCCAATGCCGCGCGACGCTTTCAAAAAAGACATCCACGGAAGGCCAGTAGAAGGATTCCTTCGGTTCGCTCGTGTATTTCAAGCGCCGTGGATTTGCCAAAATCAGGTGTTTGCTGCTCACCGCCATCAACACTTCTCCGGGCCGGGGGGTGTCCCCGTCGCAGATCCCGCGCATCGGCAGGGAACACTGCTGCTTCAGCCATTCCACCAGGGACGGCGCAAACTGCTCATCCACATGCTGGACGATGATGATGGGCGAGGGGAAGTCTTTGGGAAGCTGTTGCAGGATTTCCGCCAGCGCACTGGGGCCTCCTGCGGATGCGCCGATGACCACCAAGGGAGGCGCTTCCTGCTGAGGGGAAGCGGTGGACGATGCTTGTCTGCAAAGGCATTCCCGAACCCCCTCAAGCATCCCGCTCAAGGTGTCGATCTTGGCAAGAAGCGGTGCGCTGACTTTGTGAAGGTCGCCCACTCCCAGCGCCGGGGTGTCCACCGCGTCCAGGGCGCCGTTCCCCATGGCCTGGAAAACCATCTCCGCGTTTTCTTCCACGCTGCAAGTCACGACAAGGATGGCACACGGACATTGCAGCATGATCTCGCGGGTTGTCAGCACGCCATCCATCTTCGGCATGATCAGATCCATCAAAATCAAATCCGGCGTGTCCTTCAAACACAGCGCCAACGCCTCGCGCCCATTGCTGGCGATCCATGCGACCTCGTGTGTGCCGGGCAGTGATACAGCCCGCCGCAAGGCTTCTGCTGCCACTGGTAAATCGTTGACGATAGCAATGCGCATTTTTAGTTTCGTGAGATTCTACAACTTTCCTACAGTTTTCGCATAACGTATAGTTACGTATATTTCTGGAATTCTATTCCAAAGCTTCCCCAATCAAATCCGTCACCGCGTTGAGCAGCGTTTCGTCATGGAAGCTGCCTTTGGTGAGATAGTAGTCCGCTCCGGCCTCCAGCCCCCGGTTGCGGTCTTCGGGCCGGTCTTTGTAGGAGACAATCATCACGGGAAGCTCCTTGAGGCGCGGATCGTTCTTGATGAGGCGCACCAATTCAATGCCGTCCAGACGCGGCATGTCGATGTCGGTGACGACCAGATCGAACGGTTGCGTGCGCACCGCGTTCCACCCGTCCATGCCGTCGATGGAGACCTCCACTTCGTAGCCGGCATTGCTGATGAGCTTGCGCTCCAGTTCGCGCACGGTCAGGGAATCGTCCACCACCAACACCCGCTTGCGGCGGCGGTCTGCATGCACCGCTCCGGCGCGCTGCACCCGGTCAAGTTGCCCGTGGGAAATCAGCAATTCCACCGAGCGCATCACATCATCCACGTCAAGGATCAGCACCGGGGAACCGTCGGGCATGAGGGCTCCGGCGTTGATGTCCTTGATCTTTCCAAGCCGCGGATCCAGCGGTTGAACCACCAGTTGCCGTTCGCCCAAAAAGCGATCCACCACCACGCCGAAGCGCTTGGCGCGATCCCCCAGGATCACCACCGAGACTTGATCTGCGCTGGATGTTTGATTTTTGCCGAAGATCTGCGCCGCCGAGACCAATCCAACCCGCTGGCCTTCAAAGGGGGCATGCTCCCGGCCCTCCAGCGTTTCGATGTCGGTGCGCGCCACGTGCAGGGTGCGCGTCAGCCGTGCAAGCGGGATGGCATAAGGTTCTCCGGCTACCTCCACCAACAAAAACCGCATGACGGAAAGCGTCAGCGGAAGCTGGAGTTGGAACCGCGTTCCGTTGCCGGGCTGGGTGGTCAGGCGCACGCTGCCACCCAGGGCTTTGACGGTGTTCTGGACGACATCAAGGCCGACGCCGCGCCCGGAGATTTCCGTCACTTCCTCGCGCATGGAGAAGCCCGGCAGGAAGAGGAAATCCAGGAGTTCCTCTTCGCTCAATGTTCTTGCCACATCCGCCGTGGTCAGTTTTTTGGAAACCACCGCCGCGCGCAGGGCTTCAAGCAAAACGCCCCGGCCGTCGTCTTCGATGCTGACCATGAGCAGCCCGGCCACATGGCGCGCTTCCAGTCGCAACATTCCTTCGCGGGGTTTTCCGGCGCGCAGGCGTTCCTCCGGCGCTTCGAGCCCGTGATCCAGCGCGTTGCGCAAGAGATGGCCGAGCGGCGCTTCCAGCCGTTCCAGCACATCGCGATCCACGGGAGTTGTTTCCCCGGAAATTTGCAGCTTCACTTCCTTGCCAAGTTGGCGGGCAAGATCGCGGGCAAGCCGCTGGAACCCTTGCACTCCGTCGGCGAAGGGGCGCATCCGGCTCGCGAGAACTTCCCGGTAAAGCCGGTGGGAAAGGCTGGCCGAGCGGCGCGTATAAAGCTCCAGTTCCTCATGGCGCGCGCCCAGATTCTGTACGCAAGCCGCAGCCTGCTGCTGGGCATTGGTCAACAGGGCGGAGGTTTTTTCGTCGAGGCTTTTCCCGCCAAGCGACTCCCGCAAGGCTTCCATTGTCTGGGAAAGTTTCGTCTGCTGACGCTTGAGCCGCAGCAGCGATTCCGCATACGGAGAAAGCCAGCGCGATTCCACCAACGCCTCTCCCGCAAGCCCCAAAAGGCGGTTCAAATTCGTTGCGGCCACCCGCAGCACCCGGTCGTCGGACTTTGCCGCAGCCGGCGCCCCGGCGCTCTTCATTTCTTCAGGCTTCGCAGCGCTTTCGGGTGGGGGTGAAGGTTGGGGAAATTCGGGCTGCTTCGGCGCATTCCCACTCGTGATTGCTGTGACGGCGCAAACCATCTGTTCGATCTCCGGGGCGTTCTCATTTTTCCAGACGCCGATCTCCGCTTCCGGTGTTTGCGCAATGCGGCTGAAGAGATCGACGCTGCGCAGGAGAACATCCACCGCGCCCGCGTGCAAGACGATGGCGCCTTTCTGTGCCGCCACAAAGCAATCCTCCATGGCGTGGGCAACCTGCACTGCGGCGTGGAGACCCACGATGCGCGCCGCGCCCTTGAGCGAGTGGGCGGCCCGCATCAACTCCTCCAGCAGGACAGCTTCGGTGGGATCGCGCTCCAAGGCGAGAAGCCCCTGGGTGAGGACGGCGCTCTGGCTTTCGGCCTCCTTGTGGAAAAGGTCGAGGAGCGAAAACTGGTTGTAGTCGTTCTGGCTCATGGATTAGGCGAGGTGGCGGCTGAGGGCGTAGAAGAGCAGGGATTCGTCCAGCACGCCGACGTTCCGCCCTTCCCAGGAAAGCAGGCCGGTGGTGTAGCGCGCGGCGGATTGTGCAACGGTGGAGGGAACCGGCTTCAAATCGTTCGGATGATAACGCACGCCCACGTGCACTTCGTGGACGGAGAACACCACCCGCTCCGCGTTTTGCCCCACGACCAGGAGCCGCTCATAAACGCTCCGCCCTTTTTGCATCGCGTTTTGCGCCGGGGTTGCCGCCGTTTCAATGCCCAGCAAATGGGCCAGGGAAACGCAAATCAAAAGCTCGCCGCGCACCATGGCAAGCCCTCGCACCATCGCGCCCTGCTGGTGCGGCAGAGTGTGGATGGGGCGCTGGTCCACCACCTCCTCAAAAACCTCGGTGGGCAATGCCAGCCATTCCCCGCCGATGCGGAAAATCACAATGGAGCGCGTGCCGGCCAGTTTTGCCTCTGGCGGGCGGGCCATGCGCTCCGTCCAGAAGTCGAGATAACCCTCGGGAGACTTGCGGTCAAGCAGGCTCGCCGCCGCCGCGCGAAAGACCTCGCAGTTCAGGCAGCGGATGTGCTTCTTGAGTTCGGGACACGTCTTGTCGCCGAAATTCCCTATCTGTTTCCAGCAGGCGGTGAACCCAATATCCGAGGTGGCAGAAGATGAAACGGTTTCGCTCATGATGCTTTCGCTTTGGCTTTCGTCTGTGCCCGCCGGGCGCGCTCCTCAAGCTGCCGCGCCGCCTTGGCGTTGCCGCCTTTTTTTGTCAGCAGGGAGAGTTGGAAGAGGGCCTCGTGGTGATCCGGCTCCATGTAGAGAGTCTTCCGGTAATACGCTTCCGCCTGGGCGGGCTGGTTGGCTGCGTCCTCAATCAGCCCGAGCAAATAATAGACGCGGCTGGAGGGCCCATGCGCCTTCAGGCAGGTTTCGCATTCGGCGCGCGCGGCATCGAAGCGGCCCGCGTCGGCCCATTTCTCGGCCTGGGCGAGCAGGGTTTCTGCCGTCGCGGGTGCCGTCGCGGGTGGGTTCGCTTTCACCCGGGGAGCAGGGATTACCGGGCGGGGAGGCGGGACGGCTGGTTTCACCGGCAAGGCAACCGCCCGGGGCGGAGCTATGGCGGCGGGCTTGGAAGCAGCCGCCTTGCGGGCCGTCGCGCCCGCCTTCTTCTTGCTTTTGCGGAAGGCGAACACCATGGATTTTGGCAACGGCTCAAATCCAAACTCGCGGGAAATGCCTCCCTCCGCGTGGCCCAGGAACAGCAGCCCTTCTGGCGCAAGCATCCGGTCGAGCTTCGTCATGAGCCGCGCGCGGGAAGGCGCGTCAAAATAAATCATGAGGTTGCGGCAGAAAACGACATCCATTTCCCCTTCCTTGCGATCAAAGGAGGCGTCGAGCAGATTCGCCTGCCGGAACTGCACCTGGTTGCTGATCTGTTCATCCAGGCGCCAGCCGTCCCTGCACTTGTGAAAATGGATTTCGCGGAACTCGTTTTGCTGTCCGCGAAACGCATTGCGGTTGTAAACGGCTTGCCGCGCCTTGGCGAGCGCCTCTGCGCTGATGTCCACCGCCTCCACAGAAAAACGCTCGGGGGGCATCCCCGCATCCACAAGAGCCATGACGATGGAATACGGCTCCTCGCCCGTGGAACACGGCATGCTGATCACGCGCAGAACCTCGTAAGGGTGGGCTGGCAGCCATTCGTTCACGGCCCATTGGCCCAGTAATGCAAACGCCTCGCGATCCCGGAAAAACCAGGTTTCCGGCACCACAATCTCCTCAATGAGCGCGTGAAATTCCGTTTCCGAAGCGCCCAATAAGCCCGCGTATTCTGAAACAGTCTTGGTGCCCCGTTTTTTCATCCGGGTGCGGACAGCCAGCGTCACCATGGAGGGGCCGACAGAGCCGACATTCAGGCCGATTCCCCGCTGGAGAAGCGCCTCAATTTCCCTGGCTGGATCGGCCGCCGTCATAATGCCTCCGCAGCTTGCCGCCACAAGGAGTTGCGCACTTCCGGTGTGAGCATCTGCCCGACATCCACCCGTTGCACAATCCCGCGTGCATCATGCACCACCGGCCCCAAATACGGAGCGCCTTCCGCCGCCACGCCGGGGTTTTGGAAATCTCCGTCCGCATACTGCGCGGTTTCCGTGGCCTTCTCCACCACCAGCCCAAGCAGCCGCTGCTCGCCATCGGGACAAGGGTAGCGCACCAGCGCCAGCCGCGTGCTGAGACTGTCCTGCGCCGGTTGGCCAAGCGCCATGGCGCTCAAATCCACCACCGGCACCGGCTGCCCATGATAATTGAACACCCCGGCCACTCCCGCTGCCGCTTGGGGAATCCGCTTCAAGCGCACCATGGGCTCGACGGCGACAATCCCGCCCGCCTCAAGCGCGTAGCGGTCTTTGCCGATCTGGAAGAGAAGATAAACCATGGTCGGAACCGGGGTTTCTTTAAAAAGACTAGTCTTTCGACTTCAGTTGGGATGCCGCCACCTGCAAGCCTTGAGCCGCCTGCATGAGTTGCTCAATGGCATCGCTATTTTGGCGCAGGGCCTGGGCGGATTGCTGCGCCGTGTCACCCAGTTGCGTGAGCGCCTCGCTGATCTGCCCCGCGGCGGTGGATTGCATCTGCATGCCCTCGTTGACCGACTCGAAGCGCGGCGACAACGCCTGCACCTGCTGGATGATCTGAACCAGTTGCGCCGTCACGCCGCAAACCTCCTCATTGCCGCGTCGGACTTCCTCGGCGAATTTATCCATCCCCATCACCCCGGCGGAGACGGCGGATTGCATCTCCTTGACCATCTGCTCGATATCGTAGGTCGCCACGGCGGTCTGGTCGGCCAGGCGGCGGATTTCCGTCGCCACCACCGCAAAGCCCTGTCCGTATTCGCCCGCCTTTTCCGCCTCAATCGCCGCATTGAGCGAGAGCAGGTTGGTTTGGTCGGCGACTTTGTTGATCGTCGTGACCATGGTGTTGATGTTGGCCGTCTTCTCATTGAGAATCGCCAGCTTGCCGGAAATGCTCGCGGTCGCGCCCATGATCTGGCCCATGGTCGATTCCAGGCGCGAGAGGCTCGCCTGTCCGCCCGCGGCAATCTCGGCGGTTTGTTCGGAGACCCCGGCCACATCGCTCATGGTCTTGCCGAGTTCCTTGGTGGTCGCGGAAATCTCCTTGGCCGTGCTGCCGATCTCCATCGAGGTGGAGGCCACTTCATTCGCGCTGGCCTGCTGCTCCTTGAGCGTGGCGGCCATTTCCGTGGCGCTGCCGTTGACCTGGATGAGCGCCAGCATGAGGTTCTTCAAGGCGGCTCCGAGCATCTGGATCACGAGAGCGGCGACGCCGATGCACAACAGCACGCTGATCACGCTACCTGCCATCACAAACGTGTTGGTGGTGCTCACAGCATCGGAAATATCACTCAAAGATTTAAACGCATCCGCTTTGTCATTCTGCTCCATTGCCTCGACGGCTTTGGCAAACTCTTCCATGGCCGGCACGTCTTTGTTCTCATACAAAAGGAGAGCCTCTTTGTTCTTCCCTTGGTTGACTAAGTTGATAACTTCGTCCCGGACGGCAAGATACTCGGCGCGCCGTTGCTTGAGCGCTTCAAAAAGTTTTGCTTCTCCACCAGGCAATACCAGTTTTTCACGTTCTGCAATGAGCTCCGAATTCTCTTTTGAACTCTCCTTAATCATCTCCAACGCGCGCGTTCTGATCACGGACTCTTCGATTGCAATCGCCCGCAGCACAGCTTCGTCATTCTGCCGCGCATGTTGCAGAATCTGTCCGGTGAGATAGAGCCCCGGCACTTGATTTTCGTGCATGTCATCGGATATGACCTGGATGCCTTTCAGCCGGATCACGGAGTAACCGCAGATTGAGGCGGAGAGGAGGATGACAACGAAGAAGCCAACCGTTACGAGTCTTTGGACGGTCCAGTTTTTCATAGGGAGAAATGAGGCTGCGGCCCCCGATGGATATGCCAAGGCAGCGACGCGTTGCTTTGACTGTGGGGGTTTCCCGGATGTTAAGAGTAGAGCATCAATTGGTCAACTGCGAAGAGTGGGAATTGCCTTGGAATGCGAGGTTTGTTCCCATCTGCGGCCAGTTAACGGGGGGGGGTAAAAGCCTTCTCATGCCGGGCTTTAGCCGGCATTCCGGGGTTTTGCCACCGGCTTCAGCCCTGACATGT
>SESG01021975.1_pt1 | contig 58187 bp, 44 predicted proteins | sample 3171421 | NCBI WGS metagenome assembly SESG01 (sample SAMN10866946, study PRJNA518727) | freshwater metagenome | biome: subpolar coniferous forest; feature: holomictic lake; material: water; isolation source: holomictic Lake 227, 6 m and 8 m depth | place: Canada: near Kenora, Ontario | collected...
TTCAATCGCCTGGGCTAGTATTTTTGGGTTGCTTCTTACCTTGCTGCCTTTCGCCTGGAAGCTTTTCTGATAGAAGCGTATCCTGTTCCGGAAATTGATTTACAGTGCTTTTAAGTCCTGAAGTATTCTTGTGGCTTTTCCCTGGTAACCACCCTGGTGCGCTGATACTTTCTCAAACTGCCGGATCGCAGCATTTTTATCGCCAATTCTGAGATAACACATGCCAAGATAATAATCAGACAAGGGTTTGTAGAAATTATCGTCGGAGGCAATGATGGCTAAAAAGAGCGGCATTGCCTGATTGGGCTTTTCGATTTGCAAATAAGAAACAGCCTGATAAAAACGAACTTGCTGATTGGCCGGATTTGTTTTAGAAATTTTCTCAAACCCCTGGATTGCCTTATCGTAATCAGCCTTTCGAAACGCATCAAATGCAGCTTTCACGTTCAGATTCTGGCCAGGATCCGCAGATCGCAAGCCATTAATCGGCTTATAGGTTTCATAATACATACTGCTGATCTTCTCCATCCTGGATTGATGCCCATTAATATAAAACAAGACACTACTCCCTACAACAGCCAAAATGGCAAAGGAAGCGGCAGCTTTATATAAAATTGAATACGAAGGTTTTCTTTCGTATTGCCTCCGGGCCATGTTCAGCGATGCCTCGAATTTTCTTGTTTTTTCGTCGCCAATGGCCGAATCAATGGCTTCGCTCAGTTTGTATTCCCGCTCAAGTTCTCGGTCATTCTGCAGGTCATTGACAAACTGCGTTTCCGTAATTTCATTAAGGAGTCCGTTTTTGAAGTCCTCAATCCTGATGATGTGGGTCATAAAATATTCCTTTAAATAAGGTCTCTGTACTCTGAATCGTTTTGGATACGTCGCGTGAGATTGTCCTTACATTTTGACTTACGATGGATTGCTTGCATTTCGTCGCTAAAGCCTAATATTTCCGCGATTTCCTTAAAGGATTTCTTATTCAGAAACAACAATAGCAACTCTTTACAACCCTCATCCATCTCATCAAAATGCCTTCTATATAAAGCATTCTGACGTAGTCTAAGCACTTCTAACTGCAATGTATCGTTCTCCTCATCGGGGACATCAACATCAATTTCTAAAAATTGCCCTTTTAATGTTTTTCTGTTTTTCAATTCCCGCAGCCACAGATGCCTGCATATCGAAAACAAAAAAGTACTAAAAGAACTGGTCAAACAAAACTTCGTATCTAAAACACGTTCAAACACAACCTTCATGGCATCCTGAAACACATCGCGGGCATCATCATCTGATCCGCCATTGTTCTGAATGTACTTGTCGGTTGTCTGGAAAAGTTGATCATACACGAATAAAAGCACCCATTGGTCAGCTGATCTGAACCCTTGGACGATCTCTTCATCAGAGTACGTTCTTGTTTTCCTTCCGAATATTAATCGCATTTTCGAGAAATTATCCCCCCTTTTTTAGAAATATTTATCAGAATTATTCAAAATATTTTCCTATCTGGATTTAACTGTTTATATTTCAAATAGTTTCAAAACAGAATAAAGAATTGAGTCCTGCCTGAAATACAACAATTTACGAATGAATTTAGAAATACACCCTTACCCACCCGCTTGCAAAAATACACCTAAACTTCTAAGCTGAAAAACAGATAGAGATAATTAAAGCAATATTATTACCGGTTTCTCAAAAAGCATATTACTTTTAAAGAAAGAATAAACCTTAAACTACACGAATTCTTGCGATGGCAGGTATCTATATTCATATTCCATTTTGTAAAGCAAAATGTCATTACTGTGACTTTTTCTCATTAGCAACTTCTCGTTACAGGGAAGAATACCTTGAAGCACTTCTGCGTGAAATTAAGACTCGCAAATTGTATTTAAACGATGATATAATTGAAACAATTTATTTTGGCGGGGGAACGCCTTCTCTATTCAGTGCGGAAAACCTGAAGCTGATTCAACAGGAAATAGCAAATAATTTCACCCTGAGTAAAGACCCTGAAATTACCCTGGAAGCAAACCCCGATGATCTTGGCAAGGTGTATTTGCAGTCATTGTGGCAAGCCGGGATAAACCGTTTGAGTATTGGTGTTCAATCTTTTCGGAATGCAGACCTGATTTCATTAAACCGGGCTCATAACGAAAATCAGGCGATAGAATGCCTTTATGAAGCCAAATCTGTTGGTTTTGAGAATTTGAGTATCGATTTAATCTATGGAATACCAGGGCTTTCCATTGAATCCTGGGAAAAGAACCTGGAAATATTTGAATCGCTCAACATTCCGCATCTTTCCTCTTATTGGCTTACTGTGGAGGCGGGGACAGCATTAGCAGGATTCATCCGCAAAGGGAAATATCCTTCGCCAGATGAATCTCTGGGGGCGTCCCATTTCAAACATCTGATGAGTTGGGCAAAGCAACATGATTATCAGCATTATGAAGTATCCAACTACGCACGGAACGGCAAATTCTCACAACACAATACCGCATATTGGAATTCTGTTCCCTACCTTGGATTAGGACCTTCAGCCCATTCTTTTAATGGGAAAAGCCGACAATGGAATGTCAGTAATTTAAGTTTATATATTAAAGGAATTCATAAAGGGAGTCCTGTTTTCGAGAAAGAAATCATCAGCGATAAACAAAGATTTAATGAATATATAATGACCTCTTTACGGACCATGTGGGGTTGTAATTTACAATACCTCTCTGAATCTTTTAATCTGCAATGGGCTGAAAAAACGCGACAGCAAGCACAAAAATATATCGACAACGGCTGGCTGAAAGAAGAATCTGGTATTATTTATACCCAAGAAGAGGGCTGGTTTCACCTTGATGGCATCAGCGCTGATCTTTTTTTACTGTAAATCTGGAATGGCTGAACCTACAATACCTGAGAAACACCCAAACGGACACTTAAATAAACCGGATTATGGTCGGAATACTCAAAACCAAAATCCAAAGTCCTTATATCCACCACACTGACATTTGGTGACAAGAGAAACGCATCAATGACAGTGGTTAGGGCTTGTCCTTTTTTATAAGCCTGGCTAACATCGCGGTTACTGGGCTTTTTGACATCATAAGCCCAATGCCAGTTGTCGGGCATAAAATCCTTTTCTAAAGGAGGTTGCAACACCCAAACTTTATCATCATTCTCAAACTTTTTGGGATTAAAGCCTGGAGGATTCTGATTCCAGTCTCCGCCAACGATCACATAATTTCCTTTTTTGTATTCGGCAGTAATGATCTTTTTCAGGACTTTCAATTCTTCTTTTCTAAGGACAGCCCCTTCTGACCAGGCAGAATTGTGAATGTTAATGACAAGCAGGCTGGTATCTTTTGTAATTGGATAACGATTTATTAAAAAACAGCGGTCCAGAAAAAATAGGCGTTTGGGCCATGGAAAATTCAGCGGAGAAGAAATCCTGACAGATTCAGAAGGTATAAAACGGGAAAAAGAAGCCAAGCCGGCAAGTACTTTACCCATTGGATCGAGTAGTGGAAAAGGGATATACTTTACGTCATAATTTTTAGCAAATGACACATTAAAGTCTTTAAGTTCATTTGAAAATATTGCCACCTGATCCGTAAAAAAACTTCGTTTTGCCTCTCTGTCAACTTCCTGAAGCAATACAAAATCGAGCGTATCCATGGCCTTTAAAGCACTGAGAATGCCGTTCAGATTTGCCTGATAATCATTAAATGGCGCTTTGACCCTGGAACCCCCATCATAAAAAAAATCCATGTCTTTCCCAAGGCCACTGTAGCCAATATTCCAGGTCAATAGGTTAAAAGCCCTGATATTTCCCGGGATAGAAATTCCTTTTTTACTGATTTCCAAATGGCAAATTTGGTCTGGCTTATATTCAGTAAAGCTTAAATAGGTAAAGAATGAAATGGCCACAAGCAACACAAAACCAGCAAGAATAAGGAAGCCATTTAAAAGGTAACGGAATTTTTTCATAGGGGCTTAATAAACAATTGATTAAAAATCAAAAGGTTAATACACACGGGGGCTTGGTTATTCCTTGATTACCAATGCAATATAAAAGTAGAAAAAAAAATCATTACTTTCGTGCTTTAAATCAAAGACAAAACCATGCCAATACTTGGATCTATAATAAAGGCTGCAATAGAGTTGCGTAGTAAGATGCCTGCAATGGAGATAAAGGTGAAAGATGGTTATTCCCAGCAAAAGCGCACTTTACGAAAGCTCCTGATGAAATCACAATTCACCTCATTTGGTGAGTTTTATGGATTTTCTGATCTATTGAAACAATCCGATATTGTGAAACATTTCCGTGAAAAGGTTCCAGTTCATGACTATAACTCCATTTATAAAAAATGGTGGTATCGTACATTGAACGGGGAAGCTTATGTGAGCTGGCCGGGGAAAGTAAAGTATTTTGCATTAAGTTCGGGCACTTCTGAAGCGACGAGCAAGCAAATTCCTGTGACGCCGGATATGCTAAAGGCCATTAAAAAAACGAGCATAAGACAAATACTTTCCTTAGCACTATATGACCTACCTACTGATTTTTATCAGCGTGGAATCCTGATGTTAGGCGGGAGCACCCATTTGCATTATAACGGCTCTTTTTATGAAGGGGATCTTTCCGGGATAACCGCAGGGAATTTGCCATTTTGGTTTCAACATTTTTACAAACCCGGTCGATCTATCTCAAAAGAAAGGGATTGGAGTACCAAACTAGATGAAATTGTTAAAAAGGCACCAGAATGGGATATTGGCGTTATTTGTGGTGTTCCGGCCTGGTTACAGGTCCTGATGGAAAAGATCATCAGTCAGTACAATTTGAACAATATCCATGAAATGTGGCCCAATCTATCCATTTATGTGCATGGAGGCGTTTCCTTCGGTCCTTATGCCAAGGGATTTGAGAAGTTGCTAGGGAAGCCGATATTGTATATGGAGACCTATCTTGCTTCGGAAGGCTTCATTGCTTATCAAAGTCGACCGAATACAGACTCGATGGAGTTGGTACTTGACAATGGATTATTTTATGAATTTGTTCCATTTAAGGAATCAAATTTCACCGACAGGGGTGATCTGGTTGAAAATCCGGAAGCTTTAACTTTAAAGGAAGTCAGTGAGAATGTTGATTATGCTTTGTTGATCAGCTCATGTTCAGGTGCCTGGCGATATTTGATTGGAGATACCATTCGTTTTACATCATTGGCCAGAAATGAGATTCAAATCACGGGAAGAACCAAACATTTTCTGAATCTTTGCGGAGAGCATCTCAGCCAGGAGAATATGAACCGTGCGATAGAGATGATGGAGCATCAGTTGAATATCGAAGTTAGCGAATTTACCGTGGCGGGGATCCGACATGGTTCTATGTTTGCTCATAAATGGTATATTGGAACCGATTCTAAGCTTGACCCGGAACTTGTAAAAGAAAAGATCGATGAGAATTTAAAGAATCTGAATGATGATTACCGGGTAGAGAGAATCGCTGCAATCAAAGAGATTTTTGTTGAAATATTGCCTCAAAGTGTTTTTTATGACTATTTAAAATTAAAAAACAAGGAAGGAGGGCAACATAAATTCCCGCGCGTCGTAAAAAACGAACAATATACTGCCTGGGAGTCATTTGTCACCAATTACAAATCAATGAATAAATAAATGCATGCATTAGTTGAGGGGATGTTGCTTGGATTAACGCTGGCATTTTTATTTGGTCCGGCTTTTTTTGCATTGATACAAACAAGCATTCACCGGGGTTTTAAATCCGGACTTCTCATGGCTTTGGGTATTTTTTTTAGTGACACCGCCCTTTTAATCGCATGTGTCTTCGGATTTTCAAAAATCATTACCGACGAAAAAAACGCCTTTTATTTTGGGTTGATCGGAGGAATCATGTTGATCGGGTTCGGGATATTCACGTTTACCAGGAAATCTCATTTAGAGAACGCAGAAGATCAGCAATTAAAAAAGCCTGGTCCATTAACCTATATTTTAAAAGGTTTCTTTTTAAATTTCGCGAACCCTTTTACTTGGTTTTTCTGGATGGGAGTTGTTGTATTGGTTACATCGAACTTTGTTGACAGTCCCCGTCATGTCTATCTTTTCTTCGGGGGTGCCTTATTTACCATAATTACCACTGACTTCATCAAGTGTTTTATTGCACACAAGATCAAGCGCCATTTGAATAACCTGATATTATCGCGTTTAAATCACGCAGTAGGAATTGCTTTAACGATATTCGGGATTGTTCTTATCGTCAGGGTGATCTTACAGTTTACCGTATAATCTCTTAAATAAGTTCATCTTCGAACTTAATATCCTTGATGTTGAGCTGAAGGGTTGTATTGCCATTCCATTCGTTTTCCTCAACATGGTAACAGATATTAAAGGCCAATCCTTGTTTGATTTTCTGCAGGTTGTGACCTTGTTGAAAGGCGATGGCAGGCATAGGGAAACCGGAAATATCGGGATGAACTACAGAGAGTTTCAAATGGTTGTTCCCAACAACTCTGGCATTGCCGGTATCAATTAAACCATCTGTTTCAAAAACTGGTGACATATTCCCTGGTCCGAAGGGCGCAAATTGTTTCAGAATCCTGTAAAATTTCGTATTAATTGAGTTGAGATTAATCCGGGCATCGATTTCAATTTCCGGAACAAGCATCGCTTCAGTAATTGTTGCTTTCACGATTGCTTCAAATCTCTCCTTAAAAGCCTCCAGGTTTTCGGGTTTTAATGAAAGGCCAGCTGCGTATTTATGACCACCAAAATGTTCCAGCAGGTCACTACAGGCATCGATGGCATCATAAATGTCAAAATCTTTTATTGACCTTGCGGAGCCGGTGATTAACTCATTGGATTGTGTCAACACAATCGTTGGCCTGTAATAATGCTCTGTTAGGCGCGAGGCCACGATACCAATAACACCTTTATGCCAGCCCGGGTTATATACTAAGGTAGAACGCTGGTTTGCCATGTTAAGGTCAAGCCTGATCATGTCCAAAGCTTCCTGGGTAATTATATTATCCAGATTCTTACGTTCCGTATTGTTTTTGTTAATCTGTTCAGCAATAACAGCAGCCTGTTTAAAATCTTTGGCAACCAGTAATTCCACTGAATTTTTACCACTTTCAATTCTCCCGGCAGCGTTAATTCTTGGGCCAACAAGAAAAACAAGATCGCTGATTGTCAGCTCTTTACTAAAAAGGAATGGGTCTCCGATAACAGAAGGAATCCCTGAGACATATTCTTTTTTGCGAACATTGCTGAAAGTAAGTATCGACTCAAGACCAGGCCGCGGGTGGGTATTGATCAGTTTAAGTCCATAATAGGCGAGTATCCTGTTTTCACCGGTAATCGGGACGATATCAGAAGCGATGCTAACGACGACGAGGTCAAGAAATTTCTGTAGGGAATCGAAGGCTATATCATGGATCTGGGCATAAGCCTGACAAAATTTAAAGCCAATACCGCAACCGGAGAGTTCTTTATAAGGATAGGTACAGTCGTCGCGTTTGGGATCGAGAACTGCGCTGGCTGCCGGTAATTGGTCACTAGGCCTGTGATGGTCACCAATAATAAAATCGATACCCAGCGTTTTAGCGTAGGCAACCATATCAATAGATTTTATCCCGCAATCCAAAGCCAAAATAACTTTAAACCCATTTTCGTGGGCAAAATCAATTCCTTTTTTGGAGACGCCATAGCCTTCATTATAGCGATCCGGGATATAAAAATCCACTTTGGGGTGGAATCCGACAATAAAGGTATAGACCAAAGCGACGGCGGTCGTCCCATCTACATCATAATCCCCATAAATAAGGATTTTCTCGTCATTATTCACAGCCTGAAAGATCCTTTCAACTGCTTTTTCCATGTCTTTCATGAGAAAGGGATCATGGAGCGAGGTTAGTTCCGGTCTGAAAAAGGATTCCGCTTCATTATAATTACTAATATCTCTCTGGACGAGTAGATTTGCAAGTGTTATGTCAATATCGAGTGCCTGGGCCATGGCCGAAACCATCGTTGCTTTCCCGGAAGCTTTTATTACCCAGCGTTTTTCCATAAATTCAGTATGCAGAAATTAAATCGATTAAGACAAATAAAGTTACACCCAAAAAGTTACACTTTTTGACTTGAACAAATATAAAATTTATTTTTAGTTTTTTTAACTTAAAAATAAAAAAAACTGACGGTCTGTCTGTTATGCTTAAGCTCCTGTAGATCGGATTGCGTCGACAGGGTTTAAACGTGAAGCAGACCAAGCGGGGAGGATCCCGGAAACCAGGCCAATCAGCCCTGCGACTGTCATGCCCAAAATGATATTGCCCTGGGTAAGGATGAGGTTCATGTCTGCTGCATAGTTAACGACCAGCGTCCCGATGAAAATAAGCAAGAGACCTACGATCCCACCGAACAAGGATAAAAACACTGCTTCGAAGAGAAACTGCAATAAGATAAAGTAGTTTTTAGCCCCTAAAGCCTTTTGAATTCCAATGATATTCGTCCGTTCTTTCACAGAAACAAACATGATATTGGCAATTCCAAAACCGCCGACCAGCAGAGAAAATCCGCCGATGATCCATCCAACCATGGCAATGACGCTAAAAAGCTGGGCAAATCCTTGTGTTGCAAGTGATGACTCATTGATAGAGAAGTCATCATCGGTACCTGGTTTCAGTTTTCTTATGGAGCGCATGATCCCGGTCATCTCGTCTTTGAGTTCATCATTAGATACATTGGGTTTTGCCTTGACCATTAAAGCGCTGCCGGCATTATCCCCGTCGAGGTTGATAAAGTTCCTGGCAAACTCCACCGGGACCATCACTTGTTCGTCATTGGAATTGTCAAAGGTGCTATTTCCTTCCTTTTTAAAGAGCCCGATGACTTCAACTTCCCTGCCCCAGACTTTAATTTCTTTACCAAGGGCTTCCTGACCAGGGAAGAGGTTTTCTACAATAGTACTTCCGATGATAGCTACAGGTCTTCCGGCAGCGGATTCCTGCTGGGTAAAATACCGCCCCTGGCTCAGGTCAAAGCTCCAAATCTTGTCATAATCATACGAAACGCCCGAGATGCTGGCTCCTTCGATACTGTTTGATTTATATTTTACGGTTTGGTTGGTCCCTAAAACGTAGGCCACAGATTCAGCGGCACCGGATCTTTTTTGAATCAACACCATTTCCCGAAGTTTGGGTTCAGGTCTTTTAAGGTATTTCCACCAGGGATATTCACCGCCCCCCATGAACCAGGGCCATTTTTGAATATAGATGACATTATTCCCTAATGATTCAATGCTCGTTTTGACTTCTCTTTCAATAGAATCAAAAACGGTAAAGATGGAAATAATGGCAAAAATCCCAATTGTAATACCTAGCAATGACAAAAGCGTCCTAAGTTTATTAACGACGATAGCACTGAACGCAAAGAGGTAACTTTCACGTATTAATCTGAGAAGAAGGAAAAACCTTGTCATAAAATCAAAATTTCAAGCGAATTTAGCCTTTCTTTGCATAGGTTTTCAAAAACAGTGACTATGAAAAAGATCAAGAGCGCCCTTATTTCAGTTTATCACAAAGAGGGACTTGAGCCAATTCTTCGCAAACTCAATGATCTCGGGGTTTCCATGCTATCAACAGGAGGAACTTATGATTTCATTCAGCGCTTGGGTTTAGAAGCTAAAACGGTAGAATCGCTTACTTCGTATCCTTCGATTCTTGGCGGGAGGGTAAAAACATTACATCCCAAAGTTTTTGGTGGAATACTGGCTCGACGAAATCATCCCGGAGACCCGGCAGAATTGCAACAATATGAAATTCCTGAGATCGACCTAGTCATTGTTGATCTTTATCCTTTTGAGGAAACTCTTGCCTCAGGAGCAGCACAGCCTGAAATTATTGAAAAGATCGACATCGGCGGAATTTCACTGATCCGGGCTGCTGCAAAGAATTTCCAGGATGTCGTGATCGTACCTGCCCAGGCTCATTACGCTGAGTTATTGGACATCCTTGACAAAACCCAGGGTGAATTTACATTAGCAGACCGTAGGCGATTTGCTGCCTATGCTTTCAATGTTTCTTCGCATTACGACACAGCTATCTTTGAATATTTCAACCAGGAAGAGGGAATTAACGTATTCAAAAAGAGTATACTTCATGGTTCCTCATTGAGATATGGTGAGAACCCGCACCAGGACGGGACATTTTATGGGGATCTTTCCGCCGTTTTCAATCAGCTGCATGGCAAGGAAATTTCATACAACAACCTGGTTGATATAGATGCGGCCTTAAACCTGGTTAATGACTTTGATGAAACCGCTTTTGTGATTATCAAACATACCAATGCATGTGGGGTAGCCTTACGTCCTTCATTAAAACAATCCTATTTAGATGCTCTGGCTGCTGACCCTGTTTCAGCCTTTGGCGGGGTTTTGGCGACCAATACACCCATTGATTATGAGACCGCTGAAGAACTTAACAAGCTGTTCTTTGAGATTTTACTAGCACCTGCTTTTGAAAAAAATGCACTCGAACTCCTTAAATCCAAGAAAAATAGGATACTTTTGCAAATTAATTCCACCAGTTTGCCCGTCAATCAATTCAAATCGGTGCTAAATGGTGTAATTGAGCAAGATAAAGACCTGAAAAAAGAAAGCCTTAGCGACCTGAAGACCGTTACCCGTCTTGAACCTAGTGCTGCAGAGAAAACTGACCTTTTGTTTGCAAATGTAGTTGTCAAGCATACGAAATCGAACACTATTGTGCTGGCAAAAGACAAACAATTGTTAGCCAGTGGTGTTGGACAGACTTCGAGGGTAGATGCCTTAAAACAAGCCATACTTAAAGCCAAAAGCTTTGGGTTTGACCTGAATGGATCGGTGATGGCTTCTGATGCTTTTTTCCCATTTGCTGACTGTGTTGAGATCGCTCATCAAGAGGGTATTGACACTGTTGCAGAACCGGGAGGATCGATTCGCGATGAGGATTCAATCCACTATTGCGATGAAAATGGCATGAGAATGGTATTTACCGGTTTTCGTCATTTCAGGCACTAATTTTTTTAACTAGCACTTAATATGGGACTCCTTTCATTTCTAACAAAAGAAATAGCCATTGACCTCGGGACCGCCAACACTATTATTATTTATAATGATAAAATTGTTGTTGACGAACCTTCTATTGTTGCCATGGAACGTTCCACGGGCAAAATCATCGCGGTTGGAAAAAAGGCGATGATGATGCATGGCAAGACCCATGAGAATATTAAAACTATCCGGCCTTTGCGTGATGGTGTTATTGCCGATTTCCAGGCAGCAGAAGCCATGATTCGTGAGATGATCCGAATGGTAGGATTCCGCAAAAGCCTTTTCCCTCCGGCGCTGAAGATGGTTATCTGTATTCCATCAGGCATCACGGAAGTGGAAGAACGTGCCGTTAAAGACTCAGCAGAACAGGCTGGTGCCAAAGAAGTAAGGCTAATCCATGAACCCATGGCTGCTGCCATCGGAATCGGGATCGATGTTTTAGAGCCTACCGGCAATATGATCATCGATATCGGAGGCGGAACTTCTGAAATCGCTGTTATCGCACTGGGTGGTATCGTTAACAACAAATCAATCCGTATTGCCGGTGATGATTTCAATGCAGATATTGAAGAATATATGCGAAAACAGCACAACATCAACATTGGGGAACGTACTGCAGAGCGTATTAAAATTGAAGCTGGTGCCGCCATGACAGAGATAGAAAATCCTCCGGATGATTACCCTGTTCATGGACGTGATATGTTGACCGGAATTCCTAAGGAGATCATGGTAAACTATGCTGAAATTGCACATGCGCTTGACAAATCTATCTCCAAGATTGAGACTGCTGTGTTGAATGCCTTGGAGATGACACCGCCAGAGCTGAGCGCTGACATTTATCGTACGGGCATCTACCTGGCAGGTGGTGGCGCTCTTTTGCGTGGACTTGACAAACGTATCCACCTAAAAACCAAACTCCCGGTTCACCTTGCAGAGGATCCGCTCCGCGCAGTTGCCCGTGGGACAGGTATTGCATTGAAAAACTTCGATAAATTCAACTTCCTCATTAAGTAATTTCACCAAACCGGGAGGCTGTTTATGCGCTATTTCTTCGCCTTCCTGATAAAGAATGCCTATTATTTCCTTTTCATTATTCTGGAAGTAATAGCTGGTATTCTTATCGTGCGCAATTATCAGTATCAGTCATCCGTAATTTTTAATGCCAGCACAGAGCTTACCGGTGGAATCAATAATCGGTTTAACAGCATTTCACAATATTTCGGTTTAAGAAAAGCCAACGAAGCCCTGGCTATAGAAAATGCCTTGCTCCGAGCCAAGTTAAAAGAATCCATGCTCAGCAGGGATACCAGCAGATTTGCGAAAATTGACACGCTTTTAAAGCAGGAATATACCTATACTGCGGCTAAGGTCATTCATAATTCGGTAAGTGGACGAAATAATTACCTGATGCTCAACAAAGGCAGCGTCGATGGCTTACATTCAGATATGGCGGTTATTTCACCTGAAGGCGTTGTTGGTATCGTATCCAAGGTTTCTGCTCATTTTGCCTGGGTGATTAGTGTGTTGCACAAACAAACCAAGCTTTCCTGTAAAATAAAAAAGAATGGTTTCGTTGGAACTCTCGTGTGGGATGGGATGAATTACCATAACGCCACTTTAAAAGACATTCCAGCTAATGTGCTGATTGCCAAGGGCGATACCATAATTACAAGCGGTTATTCCAGTATTTTTCCCCAGGGGATTAAAATTGGAACAATCAAGGAGTTTGTGGTAGATAAGGGTTATAATTTTTATGAAATCTCTGTGAATCTCTCGCAGGATATGAATAAACTTGCCTGGGTATATGTAGTAACAGACTATTTCAAGGAAGAGAAAAGCACACTTGAAAAATTTGTGGTCGATGAATAACGAAGTCATTAAAAACATACTACGGTTTATCCTGCTGGTTGTAATCCAGGTGATGGTGCTGAATCGGATCAATCTGATCGGCTTCCTGAATCCTTACGTATATGTGCTCTTTGTCCTGTTGCTGCCCTTTGAAACTCCAGCCTGGCTTTTGCTATTTGCCGGATTCGGGATGGGCTTAAGCATCGATGCCTTTACCAATAGCTGGGGTTTGCATACAGCTGCAACAACTTTTATGGCATTTTCCAGGCCAGGTGTTTTGGGTCTTATTACTTCAAAAAAAGAATATGAGCCAGGTCTCAGGCCTGGTATCAGGGACCTGGGTATTAACTGGTTTTTGTCTTATACCTTTTCGCTGGTTTTTCTGCACCATTTCGCCTTGTTTTTTCTGGAATCATTCCGTTTCAGTGAGTTCTTCCCCACCCTGCTACGTGTTATCCTGAACACTTTGCTGACCATGGGACTGTTGGTGCTGTCGCAGTATTTGTTTACGCGGAAGAAGAAATGATACTCTGTTAGTTTTAGTAAGTTAGTAGTAAAATTATACTAACTATTCTTCTAACGTAATTTCTCGAATCCCTCGCCATAAACACCCGTGACGCTGGCCAAAGAAATAAAGGCTTTTGGATCGATTTCCTTAACTCTTCTGAAGATCAATTGTGACTCTGTTTTGCGCACAATCACCATTACGATATCCCTTTCTTCGCCAGTATACCAACCTTTTCCTTTTAGGAATGTGACTCCCCTGCCCATATCTTTCCCGATAGCGTCAGCTATGGCACCGCTTTGGGTGGAGAAGATAAACATCTGAACCGATCGTTTGGCCCCGGTCAGGTAAAGGTCAATGGCATAAGAGGTAACGGTCATGGTAACATAACCATACACGACAGTTTCAATGGAATGAAACAGTAAAAAAGAGGAGGCAATGATGACAATATCGCAAACCAGGATCACCTTGCCCTGGCTGACATTTCGGTATTTGTTGACGATCATGGCGATGATATCGGTTCCGCCGGTACTTCCACCCTGGGAGAAGATGAGCCCGACACTGAATCCGCACAAAATCCCACCGATGATGGAGGACATAAAGCGTTCGGGAACGATCGGTTCTTTAATATAATATTGTAGGATGGCGATAAAAGCCGAGAGGACAAGGATAGAATAAGTGGTTTTAACACCGAAAGTCCGACCCAGGATTTTCAATCCTGCGAGTATAAGAAAAAAGTTAATCCCCAATAGGGGAATGGCCATTGGAATACCGGTGGCGTAAAAAATGAGGGAGGAAATACCTGAAACGCCTCCGCCCACAATCTTGGAAGGGATGAGGAAGGCAGTCCAACTCAGCGCATTGATAAAAAGGGCAATGGTGATAATGGAGAACTCTTTGAGAGTGCGTCTCAGGCTTTGTTTTGATGGCATGGCGTCGGAATTGATCTTCAAAGGTAAAAGAAGACTGCGTTTCAACACAGCATTCCGCCAAAATCTATTCATTCTTGTAAAAATCGTCTGTTTCCCGGTTCAAATAAATTCATATCCGATTTTTTTATATTTTTACCACTACTGACAGGAAAGTAGGTCCATGTTCATTTTTTATTAGAGCTAACTTTCTGCTTTTCACTTTCTTCTTCATTGATGATGATAAAATTTTTGTTTCTTATCCTCATTTTTGTTCCCTTCCTGGCCTACAGCCAAACCGATACTGAATTCTGGTTTGCGGCACCGGAAGTCAACCAAAGCCATGCCGACCGGCCGATTTTTCTTCGGATGACGGCCATGACCCAAGCTGCCACGGTGACGATCTCGCAACCGGCGAATCCTGGCTTTTCGCCTATCGTGGTAACAATTCCGGCGCTGACAAGCAATGCAGTCAACCTGACCAATTGGATTGACATCATTGAAAATAAACCTGCGAATGTGGTTTTAAATTACGGCTTACATATTGTCTCTACAGCTCCGATCACTGCATATTATGACGAGGCCTCCACCATCAATCCTGAGATTTTTACGCTGAAAGGAAAAAACTCACTCGGAACTTATTTTCTGACACCTTTTCAGAATTTTACCAACGCAGGAAATATTTATTTTTCCGGGTTTAACATTGTTGCCGTTGAAGACAGCACTGTCATTACCATCGTTCCAAGCAAGGCAGTAACTGGACATCCCGCAAATGTTCCTTTCACAATTTACCTCAACAAGGGGCAAACTTACACATGCAATGCGGCAGGCCTGACTGCAAGCGACCGTCTTGCGGGAAGTGTCGTAACTTCAAACAAGCCTATTGCTCTAACATTGTTTGACGATTCTCTCTCTGGGACCGCATGGGGCGGCTGTGCCGACCTTTGCGGGGATCAGTGCATCCCTGTTGCGGTTACCGGCAAAAAATACATTGTAGTCAGAGGCTTTTTGAATGGAGGGACTGAAAAAGTTTTTATCATGGCCACTCAAAACAATACTGATATTTTTATCAATGGCAGCAGTACGCCTTCTGCCACCATCAATTTGGGACAGACCTATATGTATACGATCAGCAATGCTTCTGCTTATATTGAAAGCTCTGAAGCTGTATATGTGTTACATATGTCGGGTTTCGGCTGTGAGCTTGGCATGCCTGTGCTACCCTCCATTGAATGCACAGGTTCTAGTGTCATTGGATTTACACGATCAAGCAGTGAATTCTTTGGGGTGATCCTGTTGACAAAAAACGGAAATCAAAGCAATTTTGTGTTGAATGGGAATTCAAGTGTGATCACGCCCACCTCATTCCAGATCGTTCCCGGGACTGCCAGCCAATGGGTGGCGGCACGTATTGACCTAAGTTCCAGTGTAACGACAGGCATTGGAAATCTCATCACCAATGGCAGTGGGAAATTTCACCTTGGGATCATCAATGGGGGCTCCGTGTCAGGATGCAAGTACGGCTATTTCTCCGATTTCAGCAGTCTATACCTGGGCGCAGATATTTACAAATGCCCTTTAGATACAGTCTCACTCGATGCAGGCCCTAACCGATTGTCGTATCTCTGGAGCACTGGTCAGACTACGCAGAAAATTCTTGTAAACAGCCCAGGGACTTATGCCGTGACCGTAACAGATATCAACTGTTTGCTTTATGACACCATTGTTGTTAATAATAATCCTATCCCGGAATTTAAACTGGGAAGTGACACCCTGCTATGCAATGGGCAAAGCCTCACGCTTGCAGCATCATCAACTTACAGCAATGTATTTTGGTCCACCGGCGCCCAAACCCAATCAATCCAGGTTGACACAGCCGGTTTATTTTGGGCCAGGGCTACAGACGGTTCAGGGTGTCGGGTACAAGACAGCCTGAAAGTCAAATACAGCCTATTGACGGCAGGGCCTGATCAGATCAGGTTCTGTGATGACAGTGTACAACTCAATGCAAGCGGGGCCTTGACTTATCTCTGGAGTCCCTCCACTGGTCTTAGCAACCCCAATATCCCGAACCCCAAGGCGGCCCCTTTGCAAAACACCACCTATACGGTCAGCGGAGGGGGTAGCGGTCAAAATCTAGTTTATAATGGAGATTTTGACCTGGGAAATATCGGTTTTACAAGCCAACATATCTATTCTTCCAGTATTCATAACGAAGGTTATTTTGGCGTTGTTCAAAATGCTCAAAGCTGGCACCCATTGGCTTCCCTTTGCTATGATCATACCTCCGGGAGTGGTTACATGATGGTGGTAAATGGTGCGATGGCACCCAACCTTGAGGTTTGGGGACAAACAGTGACTGTTAATCCAAATACTGATTATGCATTTTCCTGTTGGGTTTCCAATTGGTCAAACATACAAACACTACTGTGTAAACTTCAGTTTTCTATTAATGGAAATTTACTGGGGAATATCTTTTCTTCGGATACTGTGCAATGTGTTTGGAAGCAATTCTATGTAGTCTGGAATTCAGGGAACAACACTGTGGCGAACATTAAAATCATGAACCAGAACACTACCGCTGGTGGCAATGATTTCGCTCTGGACGACATTTCCCTGGGCCCAATAAGCTTCTGCAGCGATTCCCTGACCGTAAAGGTGGTCAAGTCCAAAATCAACCCGCAGGACACCACCATTTGTTTTGGCCAAACATTAACACTCAAAGCAAGCATTGAAAACTTACAGATTCCATGGATCTATACTCAGAATTTTGAAAGTCAGCCCTGGCCCGAATGGAACAAAACTGCAAACTTTAGCTACAACAGCACCAATGTATCCGGTCCTTTCGGGAATGAAACCATGCAACTAAACCTTAACAACCTGCCACCACATGACTCTGTAAGCCTTAGTTTTGATCTGTATATTTTTGACTCATGGGATGGGAACGGCATTCCTGCAGCTTCGGAAGACCTTGATTTGTGGGATCTTAACATTGACGGCAACAGCCTCATTCATACCACCTTCGTCAATGCTCCCATTTCTTTGTACCCGGGTTTCGCGCAGTCTTACCCTTCGAATTATCCGGCCAGCAACATACCCATGACAGGTAGCCAGCCTCCGCTGCTACCCGTACGATGCCTGTCGAATGCTTATGGAACCGGACTGTATAAAATCACCAGGAAAATTCCCCACAATGCAAATCAGATTCTGTTAGGCTTTTCTGCGAGCAACCTTCAAAACCTTTGCGATGAGAGCTGGAGCATTGACAATGTGAAACTTACGCTGACAAAACATGACACTACACTATATCAATGGAATACAGGACAAACCAGCCCATCTATCAGTGTGAGTCCTGCACAGACTACTAACTATACTGTGACCGTCACTTATCAAGGGCACAGCTGTTTCAGAAATTCCCTGGTTCATGTGATCAAAGCTCCTGTCAATCTGGGCAATGACACCAGCTTCTGTCCCGGAACCTTTGTCACGATACATGGACCACCCGGCTATTCCTCCTACCTATGGTCGAATGGGGCATCGGGGAACCCTAGCATTACCGTAAACCAACCAGGGCTATATTGGCTTGAAGTCACCGATGCAAACGGCTGTAAAGGAAGGGATTCGATTCATCTCAGCCTGAATAACGCCCTTCAGGTCACTATTTCTCCGCCAACGGCTTCCATTTGTTCGGGAGAAAGCCTGTTGTTGCACGGACTGTCAAATGCCGGCGGCACTAACTGGCAATGGAGTACTTCGGCAACGAGCCAAAACATTAACGTTAGCCCGACGATAACCACGAATTACTCACTGGTGGGGCACTACACCACCTGCACTGATACTGCTTTTCTAACGGTAGTGGTGAAACCGAGTCCGCAACCTCAAATCTTGCCCCTGAATCCAAGCCTTTGCGCGGGTGACAGTGTCCAACTGACAGCCAGTTCGAACCTGGCCAATTCTGCATTTATCTGGTCCACGGGTTCTGCCAATTTCAACTTGTGGGTAAATCCCGTTTCGACAAGCACTTATACGGTTACGGCGACAAAAGATGGATGCAGCGCAACGGCAAGCAACCTGGTAACGGTGAATCCGATACCTGTAGTTGTCATTACTCCCGACAGCATCACAGCATGCCAGGGAGACTCAATCCTGATCAGTGCATCCTGTCCATTTCCGGGGACTACTTATCAGTGGAATGCCGGATTTAGCAGTGCAAGCCAGCTTATTGCCGCCAATAGTACGACAACCTATACTGTAACGACCACCTTGCAGGCATGCCATGATACCGCAAGCTTGCACCTTACGGTTTTGCTCCCCCCTGTGATCAGTCTAAGCCAGCAGCCCACGGTAGTTTGTAAGGGGGACAGCGTAACAGTGACAGCATTGAGCGGTGATCCGGCAACGACCTGGCTTTGGGACAGCGGCGAAACAAGCGCAGCAATCAAAGTACTGGTTGATAGCACTACAAACATAGTTGTTTGGGGATCTTTGGAAGGATGCGGTTCAATGCAAACTTTAAATCTTACTCCCCTTCCTTTGCCGGTAGTCAGCATTTCAGCGCCACAAAACTGGATCTGCTATGGGGATACAATAACTTTGTCGGCGACAACGACTCCAGCCGGATTAGGCTTGAGTTGGAACAGCGGTCAAAGCGGGAGTATGATCCAGGTACATCCCACTATCAGCAAGCTTTTTATCGCCACGGCCATGCTTGGGAGCTGCCCCGGCAGTGATACTCTGAATTTGCTGGTGAAGCCTTTGCCCACACCTACCATCAATCCGCCTGACATCTCGGTATGCCTCAGTGATTCGGTTCCACTTACGGCCAGCTCAGCCTTCCCGACTTCCACCTATTTGTGGTCGACAGGCTCTGCGAATTTGGCGATCCAGGCACAGCCTCTTTTCTCACATTGGTTCACGGTAAGCTGCACTTATGACGGGTGTTCCGACACGAGTTCTGCCTGGGTGGCTGTCATTCCTCACCCTTTGATCAACCTGGGCCCTGATGATTATTTGTGTAAGGGAAATTCGGTGACGCTCGTTGCGCCCCCGGGGATACAACACTATATATGGTCAGATGGAAGTATGGGTCAGAGCCTCGAGGTAACACAGCCTGGTATTTTCTGGGTTGAAGCGGGCAACGAGAATTGCACCTCGACCGATACCATTGTTTTGAAACCCTGCAGCGAGATTTGGGCCCCGAATGTCTTTACGCCCAACCATGACGGCAAGAACGATGCATTCAAAGTAGTTTATAAAGAGATCTATCATTTCGAGATGTCTATTTATACCCGCTGGGGCGAGAAGGTTTACAAGTCTAATGATCCGGAAGCTGGCTGGGACGGCACTTTCAAAGGGGGAGAATGCCCGGGCGGTGTGTACTTCTTTGTAGTGAATTACATCGGCATCGGTGGTCAGGGGGGCGGTGAACAGCAACAGCTTAAAGGGACAGTAACTTTACTCAGGTAATTAATGTCGATAGTCTGGTCTCTAATGTTTCCTTAGCGCGATTATTGTGATTGCCTCTCTTCATATATCCTCATTTGTATTTCATCTAATCTTAACATTATGGTAACATAGTCTTAAATAGCTAACAGTTTAACGGTTGTAGTTTCGCATTCCATAAAATGGGGTGTGAAACATGAAATTATTAACTGTTAAAACGAAGACTATGAAAAAATCGAGACTAATAATCCAATTCGCAGCAATTCTTGCATTGGGAACTGTAGGTGTTTCCAATTCTTTTGCTCAGGCTGACCTTGGCGCAGATTGTGGATGCCCGCCAGTTGCATCCAGGCCTAACGTACTTTTATCAACTTTAGCTACATCAGGTGGTGCCAATGATGGTGACTTAACAGCCACTACTACCATATTAGACTGTAGCAAAAACTGGATCCTCGACAAGAAAATTTATGTTCCGGATGGAAAGACAATCGTTATCCTCCCGGGAACTGTTATAAAAGGGAATGTTGCTCCTAACAATGACCCTGCTCAGGCAACTGCCCTTGTAGTAGAAAGAGGTGCAAAAATTCTTGCTGCTGGAGAACCTGATTGCCAAATCGTTTTCACTGCTGCGGCAGATCCGCTTGATGGAACTTTCCCAATTAAAAACAAAGGTCAATGGGGTGGTCTTGTAATTTTAGGACGTGCAACAAATAACCAAACTACAGGCGGAACTGCTGTTCAACCAGGCGTTGGATTTGTTGAAGGATTCGTAAGTGCAGATTCAAGGAATTTATATGGCATGCCTACTGGCACCGCTGATGATAATGACAATTCCGGTATCCTGAGATATGTTTCAGTTCGTTTTGCCGGTGCTATTCTTCCTCCAGGAAATGGTAATGAGCTGAATGGCATATCTTTAGGTTCTGTTGGCAGAGGAACTATTGTTGAACACGTTGAAGTTATAGCTGCTGCTGATGATAACATTGAATTTTTCGGTGGAACTGTAAATGTAAAGTATGTAAACTGTATGTTCGGAAACGATGATATGTTTGATTTTGACCTTGGATATAAAGGGAAAGTGCAATTCTATTTTAGTATTAAATCTTCAACCAATGACACCATAGTAACTTCTCCTGAAGCAGACAATGGTTTTGAATGTGATGCTGATGACAGCAAATCAAATGCATGGCCACGTTCACATCCTGTTATGTATAATGTAACCATGATCGGTAACAACAAACGTGTTATGACTGTGGACAACAGCGGTATTGCTGCAATTATGGCGAAAGAACTTACAGAAGGAGAATTTTACAATTCCGTTTTTGCCAATTTTAAAGGCGGTTTAAATATGTGGAAACAAGCCTATGGACGTCCTGCCACAACTGACCAGGCTGGAAATCCTCTGGTTGAAGCTTATGACAACTGGATGTATAATGATCTGATCGTTAAAAACAACACCTTTATTGGCTGTACCAAACCCGTCTCTATCGACAAATACTGTAATGGGACTGCAAGTGCTGCTGATTTCACGAAATTCGCAAATGACGGCAACCTGACACCAGCTTCAATTCCCGGATTTACCTATATCTGGAGTATGGATGGAACCACGAATGCAGTTAGCACAAAGTTTAGTGCTGTACCTGCTCCGGGATTATCTACAACAATTAATCCTCCTTCTGATGGATTTTTTAGTCCTGCTCCCTATAGAGGTGCCTTTAAACCAGGTGTTAAATCATGGCTCTCTGATTGGAGTTATGCAATGCTTTTAAATAACACTACCGGTCTTTCACCCTGTCCAACTGATATTAATCAGGACGGTGCCACCAACGTTGATGACTTCCTCCAACTGCTTGGAAACTTTGGTCAATCCTGCCAATAAGAAACACACATTATTTTAAATCCAGACAAATGAAAAAAATAATATTAAGTGTGTCAGCACTTTTCCTTGCTGTTTTCTTACATGCCCAGGGGCTGGAAAACATCATTGTTGAGAAGTACTACATCGCAACCGCAGCAGATTCTGCAGGAAGCGTCGGGAATCTGCCTATAGGTTCAGTAACCTACAGGTTCTATGTAGATATGCTCCCCCAGTATAAATTCCAGGCTGCCTTTGGAAATGCAAATCATGAACTCCGCTTTGCAACTTCTACTTCATTCTTCAATAATGAAGATTATGGGAATACTGTTCCGAACGGAATTTCGGTGAATAACTCTAAGAAAAATACGGTATTGTTAGATTCCTGGATTTCTGTTGGCGCAGCTGCTGCAGGGAAGGTCGGTGTCCTGAAGACAGAAGATACTGATGGATCTATTGGAAACATCAATGGTCTTTATACCAATAGTGACATTTCCATTGGGAATGTATTTACTGTAAAAGATGGCATGGTTTCAGGAACACCACAGGCTGTCACATCTGTCGGAATTAGTTCAGCTTTATCAGTATTTGATGCAACGAGCGGTTCCGGCAATTTGTTTACAACCAACAATGGTGCCTGGTCTGCTCTCAATGGTGCAAGAGGAGCTACAAGCTCCAATCGCGTTTTGATTGCTCAGATAACAACGAATGGTACCCTTGACTATAAATTAAATATTCAGATCAAAGATACCACCACCAATGTTGTTGAAAAATGGGTCACCTCAAACCCTCAAACCGGTGAATTGGTTTTGGCAAGTCTTCATGGCACACTTCATCCTGCTACTATTTATGGGTATGTTATCTACAACAATATTGTTAATACGCCAATGGGAACTGTCAGTGTTTTCCTAAAACAAGGCACAACTGTCATAAAGGAAACTACTTCCAATGCACAAGGGGCTTTCTATTTTAATAGCGTTGCAGACGGTAGCTACGACCTTGATGGAAGTACTACGAAAACTGCAGGTGGATATAATTCTGCAGACGCCTTCCTCGCTTCTAAGCATTTTGTTGGCTTGAGTATTTTGACTGGAATTAATAAGGACGCAGCTGATGTAAATAACTCAGGAACGATAAATTCAACCGATGCACTCCTTATTCAAAGACGTTTTGTAGGACAGGTTTCCACATTTGCAGCCGGAGATTGGGTATTTGATAAAACTCCGTTTACGGTAAGTGGAAGTAATGTTACCCACAACCTAAAAGCCCTTTGTTTTGGTGATATTAACGCTAGTTATGTGCCTGCAACAAAACAAGCACCTCAGCTTAGCCTGGAATTAAAAGGAAATCTCACAGTAAATCCAGGTCAGTTGATTGAGATTCCAATTCGTATTGACAGGAATTTGGCCATTGGTGCGGTTTCTTTGAAAATGGACATTCCTCAGAATCTTGAAGTTGTTGCTGTTGACATGCTTGACAATCAAAACCTTGTATATAACACAGACAACAACGAATTGAAAATCTCCTGGTTCAATATTGCATCTAAAAACCTTAATAAAGATGACGTTCTCATGAAAATTGTAGCCCGGATAAAGAGCGAATCATTCCAAAATGACTTCTCAATTGCTGATGGATCAGAAATCGATGACTTTAATGGAAATGTTGTAGAATCAGTTCGTTTAAACATTCCTAAACTTATGAGTGCTACAAAAGTTTCCGGCCTGACATTGAGTTCTTTCCCGAATCCTGCAACAAGCAACACAACTTTTAACGTAAATGTTCCTGCCGACGGAATTGTAACTGTAAAAATCTACAATTTAAGTGGTGAAATCGTGGCAATGCCTTTCAATAGTCAGCTGAGCAATGGGAACCACAGCCTGAATTTTGATCTGACCAAAATAAAACCCGGCAGCTATTTCTATGTGGCAGAAATGTCGGGATTCACGCCTTGTAATGGGAAGCTTATTATCCTAAACCAATAGTAGAATTTGGACAAGGGAATAAAATAAGCAATAATGACTCAGGAGCGGGCGAAATGATTCACCCGCTCCTGAATCATTATAATAAACACTAATATATCACATATTTTAAATAAATATTCATGAAATACATAATACTTAACATTTTAATGCTCCTTCCCTTCATTAATGGGCACGCTCAGGGTCTCGACAGCATTATTGTTGAAAGATATTACCTATCAAATACAGCAGATTCTAATGGAAGTATTGGAAATCTTCCTGCAGGATCAATTACTTATAGAATTTTCGTTGACATGGCTCCGGCTTACAAATTTCAGGCCGCTTATGGAAATGCAAACCACGAATTACGCCTGGCAACCACCACTTCATTTTTCAACAATGAAGACCGTGGGGCCGTAACACCAACCTATACCAAACCACAGGCTCGCTATAATACTGTGATGCTTGATTCCTGGCTATCAGTAGGAGCTGCATGTACAGGGAATATGGGGATATTAAAATCACAGGATAACGGACTTAACACCGTGGTTAACCTCGATGGAATCCTCCAAAATGCAAATCCACTTGCCGGAATTCCTTTGAGTACTCAGGATGGCATGATCCCTGGCATACCGCAAAGCGTCACTACTGTTGGAATTGATAATGAGATCCAGATCTTCGATGCCACCAGTGGTGCTGGAAATCTATTTACAACTCATAATGGAGCATGGTCAGCTCTTAACGGTGCTGTGGGGCCAACCCCTGAAAACAGGGTACTGATCGCTCAGATCACAACGAATGGCGTGTTTACATTTCTTTTAAACATCCAGATTAAAGATACTGTAACCAATACCGTTGAACAATATGTTGCCAGTAATCCGATTGGCAGTGAAATTCAAAATGTAAGTCTGAGTTATTGTTCCAATTTATTACCCATAGTAAGCATTACAGCACCACTCACAGGAAATGCCCTGGTTGGCGGGAATATTGTTGATATTACGGCCAATGCGAATGACCAGGACGGTTCCATTGCTAAAGTTGAGTTTTATGTGAATGGTTTGAAAATAGGGGAAGATGTCACAGCGCCCTATGCTTATCCATGGACCTGTATTTCAGGGTCAGATACCCTTTATGCCATTGCTACTGATAATTATGGAGGACAGACTACTTCAGATAAAGTCATCATCACTGTTGGGACTGTTTTTGTAAATAATTTCAATTCATTAAGCCAGACAATAAAACTTTATCCTAATCCTGCTAACGATCAACTGAGCCTGGAGATGGCTTTTACAGGACAAAGTAAAGTAAACAATTATACGGTATATTCTATTTCCGGCGCTCGACTTTTACACAAAGAACTTGGTTTGATTCAGAATAGCATTTTTGAAATAATTGATATATCAGTCATAGCCAAAGGAACATATATCCTTGAAATCGTGACCGATAACAATGTGACTTCAAAACGCTTTACAAAGAACTAATCGAAGGATTGGAAGAAAAATTAGCTTATGAAAATCAAACTATTTCTGGGCTTTGCCCTATTTATGGCGTTTTCAGTTGTTTCAGCACAAACGACAGTCCGTGGAAAAATCACAGATGAAAATGGTGAAGCCTTAATAGGGGCAACTGTTGTCCTGAAATCCAATCGTGCGATAGGTACGGTAGCAGATCTCGATGGAATGTATACCTTAAAAATTTCAGGGAATAACCCGGAAACGATCATTGCTATATATATTGGCTATAAATCGACGGAAGCCCTTATTCAGCCTGATCATGGTAAAATTATAATCAAGGATTTTATCCTCATTTCAGAAGCCAAACTGATGAGCGGTGTTGAGATCAAAGCAAAGACAGTCAAGACTACGGATACTTATATGGAAAAAGTCAAGATGAAATCGGCTGTGAGTATTGACTATATTTCATCTGCTACCATAAAAAAGACGGGTGACAACAATGTTATCGCAGCTGTTTCACGAGTAACCGGAGTATCAACCAATGGCAACTTTATCACGGTTCGTGGCATTGGCGACCGTTACGTTAAAACTACCATAAATGGATGCCTGATTCCAACCCTTGATGCCTTTACAAATAACATCAAGCTTGACTTATTCCCGGCGGCTCTTGTCGACAATATTGTAATCAGTAAAACCGCCAGTCCTGATTTACCCGGAGATTGGTCAGGGGCCTACCTTTCAGTAGAAACCAAAGATTATCCGGAAAAGTTTACGGTAAGCTTCGAATCTACTTTGGGTTATAATAATCAGAGCACTTTTCAGAACGTAGTATCCTCGCAACACAGTTCCACTGATTGGCTGGGCTATGACAATGGATTCAGGGCTCTTAACCAGGGAGATTTTTCAAGTGCGAACATCAATCCCACACCTTATGTCGAATTTGTTGCTTTAGGCCTGGGGGAATATTTCAAAAATCTTGGCATCCGCGGTGACAACTGGAACGAAACCTATTACAAATTAAGCCTGGTTCAGTTCGGTTTGTTACAACCAGCGCTGATCAACGATCCTCAAGCTGTTCAGAATGCCAAGAACCAATTTGAGTTGCCTTCCTGCGCAAATTATATCCAGGCATTTAATACGATCAATGCCGGAGCAGCAAAATTCGGACAATCCTTGCCAAACAACTGGAATACAACCACTATAAAAGCTCCATTAAACTTTAGCCAGAGTTTTACCATTGGAAACCAAATTCAGCTTTTTGGCAGGGCACTTGGATTTATTGCGGGATTCCGTTACGGGAGGTCTATTCAAAATGATCCAAACTCAGTGGCAAACAGAACAGATGTCGATGTCACTGGCCAAATGGTCATGAAACAATCCGCAACTCAGGAAGTCACAAAGGAAAATAACGGTTGGAGTGCGTTAATTAACCTTGCTTACAAATTCAATGCAAATCACAGTGTTTCTTTATTGTTTATGCCAAACCTGGCCGGAGTCAACAATGTAAGAAACTCTACTGACACAGTGGGTCAAAATGCAGGAGGAGTTGATCAAAACGGCCTTACGATCAATAAAAGTCAGTTTTATGAGCAGCGAAAGCAATTGGTTTACCAATATAAATCGGCACATTTCTTTCCTTCCATTAAATTAAAAGTTGACATAGATGCCTCATATACCAAAGGGAATAGCAGCGCCCCGGATTTTAAGGAATTATTATATACTGCGAAAAGCAACGGAGATGCACAGGTAGAAGGCGTTCATAGATATTACAGGTATTTATCTGAAAATCTTTTCGATTCACATCTGTCAGCTGAAATCCCCTTAGATAATGTTCCCGGATTAACACGAAAATTTAAATTTGGCGGCAGTTATCAGCTCAACGACAGGACCTTTGACCAATATGACTATGGTTTGAATTTTGGCCCCGGGTCAACCGGAAAGTTTGACGCCAATCACCTGAGTGACTTCTTCAGCTTAAATAACTTTGGGGTTGGTTCTTTTACTGTTGATGGTATAACCTATCCTACAATGATGGAATACTATATCGAAAGCAATCTGCCTTCGAACCATACCATGGGACATAGTGAAATCGCAGCAGGTTTTCTGATGCTTGACTATTCTATCAATAAAGATCTTAGAGTTTCAGGCGGAATTCGTGCAGAGCAAGCTCAGCTTTATACAGATGTCGCTCAATATGACTTTATGCATCTGGCGCCGAATGACCCAAGAAGACAGCATGTTGGTGAAATATTTATAGTTAATCCAGGTGAATTGAATCATGTAAATGTGTTACCCAGTATTAGCTTAATTTATAAATTAAAAAACGATGAGGCTGCACCCCTAAACCTTAGATTAAATTATAGTAAGTCAGTAGCCCGGCCAAGTCTTCGGGAATTGTATGACGGCATGGTATATGACTACGAGCTTCGGGCTAATGTATTTGGAAATTCCGGACTAAAAATGGTTCACATCGACAATTATGATGTTCGCCTGGAATCCTATTTTAAAACAGGTGATGAATTGTCGTTCAGCCTTTTCTATAAACAATTCACAAACCATATTGAACTAGTTAAAACCGATCAGTACTACACCTGGCAAAATGCGGATAACTCCAGGGCCCTGGGAATTGAAGTCGAAGGGAAAAAAGTCTTGGGTAAACACTTTGAATTCAGGGCAAATGTAAGTGTGATCAATTCAATGACAAATTTTGTTCAGACACGGCTGGAAGTTAATAGCGGAACAAAAGTATTCATCCCCATTGACACAGTTCAACGAACTATGTTTGGCCAGGCACCTTATGTTGTCAATGGGATCTTTGCTTATACTTCGGATAGCCTGGGATTGAGTGTCACTTTAAGCTATAATGTTCAAGGTCCACGACTCGTGCTAACTTCCACTAATGGGACACCTGACATATACGAACTCCCCAGGAATTTGCTTGATTTGAAAGTTATAAAAAAAATCGGAAAATATTTCTCAGCCAGTTTCAATGTTAAAGATATTCTGAATTCACCTATTCGCAGGTCCTACAAATATCCTGATGGTTGGAACATCGATTATGACAGATACACTTATGGCACCAATTTCCTTGTCAGCTTAGCTGTTAAAATATAAATCAGAAAAAAAACACAAATGAAAAAACTCTTTACGTTCGCTTTATTATTATTCATTCTGCCAATTTTTGCAAAAGCCCAGATTGAGAATGTAATAGTAGAAAATTATTACACCTCTGATGCGAAAGATGCTACAGATACGACCGGAGGCCGTATGCTGGAACAAGGATCAATAACATATCGTGTTTACATAGTTCTCAAACCTTCCTATAAATTAAAAAAAATATACGGTGATGCCGATCACAGCCTCATTATTTCCAGTACTGAATCATTTTATAATAATACTGACCGACCGGCTGCAGTTTTTGGTTACCAGATTAACAAAGCCTGGTTTACCAGCAACCCTACACTGGGACTCGACAGCTGGCTGACCATCGGGCTTGCGACAAAAGGACAAGCTGCTGTTGAGAAAACTGACGACACAAATGGGTCTTTCATTGGTGGATTAAACAACAATGGAGGGACGGCAAATATTACTGGGGGATTACTTGTAAATAAAAGCTTGTATGGTGGAATACCACTTACCACCAGCGACGGAATGATGCCTGACAATACGAATTACGTACAATGGCTGGATAATGGATTTAAAGATCTTTCAGGCATCGATACGACCATTTTTGGCTCTGTAAATACCGGAAAAACACTGATAAGCAATAATATATATTTACAACAGAATTCCGGTGTCAGTTCAATACTTCCCAGCTCAAAGATCCTGGTTGCTCAATTAACTACGAGCGGCCAGATCGCGTTTCAGCTAAATATCGAAGTGGTAGATTCCCTGGGAAATGTGACAAAATGTGTGGCAAAAGATCCTAAGCCCAACGAGCTTACCAGTGCTTTTCTGACTTATCCATTACCTTGCGGTTGTAAAGACGCACGTTACCTTGAGTATAAATCAAGCTATGGATGTGACTCTCCTGATTCTTGTAAAACCTTGATTGTTTTTGGATGCATGGACCCCCTATCATGCAGTTATGACCCCTCAGCTAATGTAAATCTTCCAGAATTATGCTGTTATCCTGGAAAATGCAATGACCGGGACATCAGCAAAGTATGCCCTTCCCTAACAAAGAACACTTCTTTAGTCCCCGAATTCCAGCTATTTCCAAACCCGGCACATGACCATATGGCTGTAAGAATTGTAGTCCCAGAAGGCCATGTTAACAAATACGAAATTTATGATATGCTTGGCAGAAAAATCCAAACAAAGTACCTGTCTGTAAATATTACTGACGTAAACGCTTTTGATGCTGATCTTTCAGATTTAGTAAACGGCATATACATTCTTAAATTGGATATGAATGAGGGTTCCTACAAACTTAAATTTATCAAAAAATAATATCCTGAACTGTCTGGAATTTCTTGAGAAATCGTAAATACATGAAAATTTATTATAGCGCCTTTTTCTTTTTTATCACATTCGGCATGATTGCAATACTATCGCAATCATGCAACACCAAAGATGATCCAAAACCATTACCGCAAACCGGAACACTAAGTGATATAGATGGGAATATTTACAAAACGGTCAAAATCGGAAACCATTGGTGGATGGCGGAAAACTTAAAGGTTAAACATTATAGAAACAATACTGTAATCCCCGGAGTATTTAACATCACGGATACAACGCTTTGGAATACAAAAGGGGCTTATTGTTCGTACGATAATAGCAATGATAGCCCCGGACTCCTTTATAACTGGCTCACAGTTACAGATACCAATTTATTGGCCCCGGCAGGCTGGCACATCGCCAGTGATGATGAATGGAAAACCTTAGAACAATACCTGGGTATGAATAAAGCAGACGCTGACAATGTAAACTGGCGTGGCACTACTGAAGGCGATAAATTAAAGATCTCAGGAACTGGTTATTGGTATCTTTACAACGATATCTGGGGAACCAATGAAAGTGGATTTTCTGCCAAAGCCGGTGGTTGCCGAATGTTTAACGGTGGCTGGAGCAGCCCTTATGGATTGGCTTTCAGCGGATTTTGGTGGACTTCAAGTACAGGTCCGGCGGGAGAGCCCTGGTATAGATATCTGGACTATAAAAATTCAAATATTTTTAGATATCACGGGCCTAAAACCTATGGGTTCAGTGTGCGCTGTGTACAAGATCAACCGATACAATAAGTAATACAATATGTTTAAAATAACCATTCTTTCTTTATTTTTCTTCATCTCAGGTTTTACTTTTGGACAATCTCAAACCCAGGATGTTGATTTGAAAGACTATTACTTCCCGATAAAAAAATTGCAAAAAGGTAAAATTTACACCTATATCAATGCCTCGGATTCATCAGAGCGCTACAATTGGCTGGTTCAAACCAAAATCAATAAAGGAGATACTTTGGTTTTGACACAGGTTAAGGACTCAAAAGGCAGACTAACAGAAGAGGTCATACAAGAGGTCAGCAAAACCGGAATGATCATGCAAGCCTATAAAATTATTGATTATAAAGACAATAAAACAAAACAAAAAGTCTGCCAGGTAAAAGAACCTTATATGTACAACTGGCTTCAAATGCCTGAGGATTCTGTTACATGGAGCGTAAGTTATTATGACAGCACTTATTCGAAAAACTTTGAACTCAAAAAGACACGGGTATTTAAAAAATTAGATCCGGAACGTGATCTGGCAAAGTTCAGTGACTATTATTATGTAAAAGTTGGAGAATCCCAACTTTTCGACCATGAAGTGACCTCTTATTATAAAAGGGATGTTGGATTGTATAAATACACCATCCTTTACAGAAATGGGGTTACAAAAGTTTTTATACTAAGCGGGCAAAAATAAATCCGAAAAATTGGCCAATCAAAGCTTCAGGCTTCAAATTTATAACCCACACCTTTGACTGTCTTCAGGTAATCAACGTCAAGTTTTTCACGAATTTTTCGAATATGAACATCGATGGTACGATCGCCTACGATTACGTCATCACCCCAAACTGCTGTAAAAATCTGGTCTCTTGAAAAAACCCTGTTAGGGACATTTGCCAGGAAGCTAAGTAAATCAAATTCTTTTTTTGTCATGACAATTTCTTCTTCATCTTTATAAACAAGAAATTTGTCACGATTGATAACCAGGTTTTTAATGCAGATGACATTGTCGACAGCCTCCTGTTCCTGGAATCGTCGCAACATGGCATTGATCCGGCTAATTAAAACCTTTGGTTTAACAGGCTTTGAAACATAATCGTCAGCACCTGCATCAAAACCGGCAATCTGCGAAAAATCTTCTCCCCTGGCTGTCAGAAAAACGATGAACGTCTTTTTCAGTGAAGGGATTTGCCGGATCTCCGCACAAGCTTCAATCCCATCCATCACCGGCATCATGACATCAAGCAAAATCAGATGAGGCAGATATTTCCTGGCCTGAGATATGGCTTCCTGTCCATTGTGGGCAGTACGTACCTCAAAACCTTCCTTTTTCAAATTATAAGTCAGAAATTCAAGGATATCCTCTTCATCATCAACCAATAATATACGATACGTTTCTTTGGCCATTTTACTTATTATTAAAATTTAAACCATATATAGTTCCTGAAGAAGACTCTCAAAGGTTTCACTATGGCTTGGTGTATCGTTGTGATCAGAATCAAGTGAATATGCTTGCGCAATTATATCGTCATAATAATTATATATTTTCCATTCTCCATCATAATATTCAAGTGAAGAAAGACTTTCAACCCAATCTCCAGAGTTCATGTACATAACTTCACCCTGTGAATTGCTGATTTTTCGCATTTCGGGCTGGTGGATATGTCCACAAATCACATAAGAATAACCTTTTGAAATGGCAATTTCAGCGGCCGTTTCTTCAAACTTTCCAATGTAGGAAACAGCAGATTTCACACTACGCTTAATCCTTTTCGAAAAAGAGATCTTCTCGCGGCCCAGGCTGGTAATCAGGAAATTTGCAAAACTGTTCAATAGGATTAACATATCATAACCCACAGAACCCAGCTTTGCCAGCCATTTGCTGTATTGCATGGTGATGTCAAATACGTCGCCATGAAAAATCCAAACTTTACTGCCATTCACATCCAGAAGAAGTTTGTTGACCAATTTAAAGGAACTTAACTTAAACTTCACAAACTTTCGCAATAGTTCATCGTGATTACCCGTGATGTATACTACTTTGGTATTCTTTGCGATCAGTCCTGTAATGTGCCTGATTACCTTCAGGTGAGATTGTGGAAAGTATCTTTTTTTGAATTGCCAGATATCAATAATATCGCCATTCAGTATGAGCATTTTGGGCTTTATACTGCGCAAGTATTGCAATAATTCCTTAGCGTGGCATCCAAAAGCGCCAAGATGCACATCTGAAATGATAACGATATCGACCTCACGCTTTTTAACTTTTTGGCTTACCATAATAACAAAACAAAGGTATTTAAAGCTAATCCTCCAATGTTAAGCACTCATTAAGAATGAGTTAATTAATCATTAAGTTTCATTTTGAAGCACTTTCCAGTCTTTTATTTCTGGAATTTTGCAAACACGCAAGGAAAATTGAAAAATCACATCTAACACTTGTAATATTTATCATATGTTCAATCTGTTTAAGGAAAAAGTCAATCAGCCTTCAAACCGGGTTCTGTGGCTGACCGATACATTTGATGATCATAATGGTGTATCGATGGTATTGCAAGCTATACATAAGGAAATAAAATGCAGAAATCTCCCAATTGATATCATGGTTTGCAGCAACAAATTAAAATCAGATCGTAACCTAATTGTTGTAAAACCCTTTTTAGAGTTTAACATCCCTTTATATCGGCAGCAACCACTGAGGATTCCCAATTATTTTAAAATTCGTCGCATTTTCCGTAAAGGAAATTTTGATCGTATTTTAAGTTCTACAGAAGGACCTATGGGGTTTACCGCATTATATTTCAAGAAATTTTATGCAGTAAAAACTTATTTTTACCTGCATACCGATTGGATCATGTTTGCCAAACAGGTCATGGGGTTTCAGCAGGCAGGTCTTAATCGGCTGCAGTATTTAATGCGAGCTTACTACAATACATTCGATTATATTTTTGTATTAAACTCGGATCAGCAAAAATGGCTGACGGGGAAATCGATGCGTTTTGATTCCTCACGTATATTAATGACAGCTCATTGGACAGAATCCATTTTTCTAAAAAAAGAGAATGTTGTTTTTCCAAATGTCAATAATAATAATAAAGGACCTGTACTTCTTTTTACCGGGCGAATCAGCCCTGAAAAGGGTATATTTGAACTACCCGGTATATTTAGAAAAGCAAAAGAAAGCATTCCTGGTCTCAGAATGCTAATAGCAGGAACAGGGCCTTCAGAAAATGAACTGAGAGCGATTTTCCCGGAAGCCGAATTTACCGGATGGATTGACCATGACAGATTGCCGGAGGTCTATAAGTCAGCAGACCTGCTGATTCTCCCCTCCCGCTTCGACACCTTTAGTTGTGTCGTGCTTGAAGCCTTAAGCTGCGGATTGCCCGTGATCGCGTATAACACCAAAGGGCCGAAAGATATAATCCAGGATTCAGTTAATGGTTTTCTGGCAGAAACGGCCGAAGAAATGAGTCAGGGGATTGTAAGTTATCTTTCTGAGAAAGACAATCATGATTCTTTTAAAAAAGCTGCTGTGGCAAGAGCTAATGACTACACATCCGATAGAATCCTCAAGAAACTCTTACAGGATATTGAAATTATCTTCCCTGCTGAAATTCATGATGCAATCCCAGCCTGATAAATGGATTTGGTGGAAACATGGCGTAATCTATCATATATATCCGCGAAGTTTCATGGATTCAGATGGCGATGGCATTGGTGATCTGATAGGGATCATCAGCAAGTTGAGTTACCTTTCAGATCTTGGTGTCGATGGGATCTGGCTATCTCCTGTATACCTGTCCCCGCATATTGACTTCGGCTACGATGTATCGGACTTCCGGAAAATTGATCCTATTTATGGAGACCTGGAAGACTTTAAGAATCTGTTGACTCAGGCCCATGCTCTTGGCATCCGTGTAATCTGTGACATGATCCTGAACCACACCTCCGACCAGCATGCCTGGTTCCAGGAGGCGAGATCCTCCAAACAAAATCCAAGAAGACATTGGTATATCTGGAAGGATTCCTACAAAGGAGATGCGCCCAATAACTGGAAATCCGCTGCAGGAGGAAGTGCCTGGGAATATGATGAAAAAACGAAACAATACTATTATCATTCCTTTTTTAAGGAGCAACCTGATCTGAACTGGAGAAATTCTGAGCTCTCAGATGCTTTCTTTGAGGAAATAAAATTCTGGTTAGATCTGGGTGTTGATGGATTCCGGCTGGATGTCATCAATTTAATTGCCAAAGACAAGAAGTTCCGTGACAACCCACATTTCTGGGGAATACCTCTTTTCCAAAACCCCATATTTACCAGAAATCGAAACAAATCGCATCAAGTTGTTCGGAATCTAAGAAAAATGCTTGATGCTTATGACGACAGAATGCTTGTAGGAGAGATTTATATCATGCCACCTGGAAATCCAAAAGTAAGTGCGAAATATTTGGATAATGGGGAAGGTCTGCACATGGCATTTGATTTCTCATTGATTTTTCGTCAGTGGAATGCACGGGATTACTACAAAGCCATTCAAAAATCTTACCAGCATATCCCTGAAGAAGGATGGCCCTGTCATGTTTTGTCGAACCATGATCTCTTCCGCAGTATCGACAGATTCCCGATTATAAGTTATAAAGAAAAGAAGGCAAAAGTTGCAGCCACCTTGCTGTTAACGCTCAAAGGAACTCCCTTTATTTATTATGGGGAAGAGATTGGAATGCGAAATACAAAGATTAAGCGGAGTGACATACAGGATCCCTTTGGAAAACGCTTTTGGCCATTCTTCACAGGAAGAGATAAAGCACGCACACCGATGCAATGGAATCCGGAGGAGAATGGAGGATTTAGCAGTGGCAAACCCTGGTTGCCCCTAAACAATGACGCTGCATACCGAAATGTTGAAATCCAGGAAAAAGATCCGAAATCACTCTATATTTTCTACCGTTCCCTGATAAAAATCCGTAAAGAAATTCCGGCATTACAATATGGCCGATGGGTACCCCTGATCACTGGTCAGCATGGAATTATGGCTTATGCACGAATTCATGAGGGAGAGCGGATTGTCATCGTACTGAATTTCACCAACCGAAAGAAGAGACTTCCTCTTCCTGAGCATAGTCATGGATATGTTCTTTTGTCAACACACAGGGCAACGGATGATTTATATTATTATCAGGAGCTTGGAATATTTCCTTTCGAAGCGACAGTTTTTTATGAAAATTCACGGAATAAATTACGTTGATACCTTTCTTAGCTGTTAATTCAATATAGAATTATTCTTATTAGTAAACATTATTTAATATGTCGCTGCTTAAGTTTACAGGAAATTAATCCCTGTTAAGTTTCACCGGATGTCCTTTGCATTAGAAAATTCTAACCAAAAACATCAAGATATGAAACCAAAAAATTACCCGATTTTACGATGGTGTAAGCTCATCATTATCAAGGCAAAGAGAGCTGTTGCCATTCTGCTGATTTTGCTGGGAGTTTTTCAGCTCCAGGCACAGACCATCCAGATGGTTTACACTTCCGACGCTCACTTTGGTATAACCCGCGCCAATTTTCAGGGTGCTCCCAGTGTGAATGCCCAGGTCGTAAATGCTGCGATGATCAGCAAAATGAATACCTTATCAACATTGACCTTACCCGCTGATGGTGGGGTAAAGTCCGGGACCACAGTAGGTGGAATCGATTATGTGGTTATGACCGGCGATATCGCCAATCGCTCAGAAACAGGCATTCAGAGTGCTGCGGCTTCCTGGACACAATTTAATAGTACTTATATTAATGGCATCACTTTGCAGAGTAATTCAGGTCAGAATGCCAAATTGTTCCTGCTTCCCGGAAATCATGATGTATCAAATGCTATTGGATATTACAAAACATTGACCCCAAAAAAGGATTCAACTGTGATGCGGAATATCTATAATATGATGATGCCAACTCCTGCTCCCGGCGGAAATTACAATTATGCCAATGAAAAAATTCATTATTCTAAAAATATTGGTGGCATTCATTTCATGTTTGTTTGTATGTGGCCTGACTCTGCTGAAAGAGTCTGGATGCAAAATGACTTAAGTACTGTTCCTTCGACAATGCCGGTATTTTTATTTACGCATGATCAGCCATTGGTGGAATCAAAACACCTTACCAATCCAAATGGAACTCATAACATTAACTCAACTGATAAATTTGAGAATCTCGTTCTTGAGCGTTTTAAAGATGGCAATGCAATAAGTTTTCCAAGTACTATGGAACAGTTAGGTTTTGCCTCTTTCCTCCAGTCTCATCCTAACATTGTTGCTTATTTCCATGGAAATGACAACCAAAACAATTACTACCTCTACAAAGGACCTGAAAACAACCTTGGATTACACGTCTACCCCCAAGAGGGCGTCTCAATTTGAGCGCCTTTTTTTTACCTTTGCCTATGATGAATTTCATTTTAAAGATCTCTGTTACCAGCCTGCTTGTGCTGTTGTTGGAATTCCCAACAAGCGCCCAGGATACCACCCGCATCCTTTTCATAGGCAATAGCCTGACTTTTGTCAATGATCTGCCCACGATGTTTAAGTCCCTTGCCGTTGCAGGAGGACATGAGGTTGTGACTGATGCCAGTGTTTTCGGGGGATATACTTTTCAGATGCATTTTGTGGATGTGCAGACTACACAAAAGATCCAACAAGGAAATTGGGATTATGTGGTGCTCCAGGAGCAAAGCCAGATTCCGTCTATTTCGAGTTATTTGCCGACTGAGTTTTATCCCTATGGGGTGAAGCTGGACAGCCTGATTCATGTGTATAATCCTGCTGCCAAAACCGTGTTGTTCCTGACCTTTGCGCATAAAAACGGGGATGAAGGGATATTGGGTGTTGGTGGATATGATACCTATTGGCTGATGCAGGGACGATTACGAGAAAGTTATCTTCACCTGGCCGACAGTATTCATGCGATGGTTGCTCCTGTTGGCTGTGCCTGGCGGGAAGTTCGGCTTGCGGATTCAACGGTTGAATTGTATGGTGACCCCGTACACCCCTCTGTTGCGGGAACCTATCTTGCTTCCTGTGTGTTTTATACGACCCTTTTTCAGCAGGCTGCAAACAGCAATTCCTATACAGCCGGTCTGGACCCCACGCTGGCACAGTTTCTGCAGCAGATATGTTCAGCTCTGGTAACTGACAGCGCAATTTTATGGAACATTAATGGAAACACTGGCATCCATGATCCTGCTCCTGATTCAGATTTTGATTGTCTTGCGTATTATAATGCTAATTGTCAAAGCATCATTTTAAGCTGGACTGATATGCCGACAGGCCAATATAATACGACCTGTTCTAATCTTTGCGGACAAAAAGTTTTTGAGGAAAATCTGAACTTTAGCAGCAAGATGGGAAATATATGTTTAGGCCCATTTAAACCTGCTCCGGGGATTTATCTGATCAGAGTTTCAAATAAAGAGTTTAGCAAAGGGATGAAAGTTATTTGCCCTTGAAAATACAAGCACTGAGATTTGAAGCTGGATTAGTTAAAAACAGTAACACAATGAAATTCTGTCTGGCTTTATTTTAAAGGATATTTTGGAATTGGCAGTCTCTCTGAGGTGATTCCCTGATCTGTTCAATTGTACGCTTCCAACAATAAACTCAATGGCTCCCACTACACCAACACCTAAGCTCAGATAATATAGTAAGTTATAGTTTTCTTCTGCTTTATTAATGGCAGATGTACTCCCATTGGCGTTATCTTTTTCCTTGTCATAATTTACTTGTGCAATATGGGCCAATCCTGAACTAAAGAGTATTAGTCCTCCCCCTACGGCAAAATTACTCCCTGCACTTTTAAGATAATTGGCACTCAAATGGATATTATCCGTTTGGGTTGTATTGCTGTTTGCAATATTGGTTTTATTTTCTTTCTCAACTTCCGATACAATTCTTTTAACATACATATTGATCGTATTCCGGTCGTCAACCTGGCAGGGAAGATGTCCTTCATTAAAATTCTCTAGTGGCATTGAAGATGCATCTGAAACCCATTGTAAGTTTGAAAAAATATATTCAAAATAATAACTTCTTGCATGAATATAAAAATCAAAAGTCAGAATACCATTAGTTTCAGTATCATTAGATGTTTTCAGTGCCAAAGGAACTCTGGCTTTCCCAGCAATTTTCCCAATTACATTATCCTCATTCTCAATCATTCCACCATGCTCAACAAACTCCCTGGTGCACCAGGCTTTACAAAGATCAAAGACCTGTGTCTTGAATAGCCCTTCAACAACACCATTACCTTGAAAGATCACCTTTCCGTTTTTATTGGTTGGTAATTTCTCCTGGGCTAACAGCCATAAGGGACAAAGTAGAAAAATAAGAAAGATTGATCTCATAACAAATGGGGTACAATTACCGTAAATTTATGACAATTTTCTAATCACGAAACTTGCGCTATTTCTCTACGGTTCCGAGATAAAATTCCCTCCGCGAAACTCCGCGTTCTCAGAGCCTCCGCGGGGAGTCTTAAGAAAATTACTTATCTTTGTTTGAGAAACACCCAATTAGCTATAAATCAATATTATAAATTAATATTTATATTATGAAAAATATTATAATTCTCGCATTTCTTTCCCTTTGTTCAACGATATTAATGGCACAATGGGAGCAGACTGCCGGCCCACCGGGGGGTAAAATCATGTGCATGACCAAATCCGGAAGCAATATTTTCGCAGGAACCTGGGCAGCCGGGGTGTTTCGTTCCACAGATGATGGGGTCAGCTGGACTGAGGTCAATAACGGCATTACAAGCATGGACGTCAGTAAATACGGGCTTAAACAATTTAACAATAAATACTATTGTAGCCAATGATACCACTGTCATGGCAGGCACAAACAACGGAGTTTTCAGGACAAATAACAATGGTGGAAACTGGACCAAATCGAATACGGGCATCAAAAACGTAAAAGTACTTTCACTCTTCCAGAATGGCACAGACTTACTTGTCGGTGCAGAAGGCAATGGGAGCATTCTGATTTCACCTGATGAAGGCCAAAGCTGGACACAAGGCATTGGCTTACCCCCTTTTTCACCAATATCCTGCTTTAAAAAAATTGGGAATATGCTTTTTGCAGGAAGTAACTATTATGGTATTTATCGATCTGCAAACAATGGACTTAACTTGACCACAGCCAATACTGGCCTTGACAATCATTATGTTAACTGCCTTGCAATTTCAGGAAGCTATCTTTTTGCAGGAACCGATGGAGGATTTTTCCGTTCCTCGGATACCGGAGCCACATGGGTTGCCCTGGATACCAATCTTGCCTCAACCTATATCCTGTCAATTGCCGTAAAGGGATCAAGTCTTTTTGCTGCGTCGAAATATAATGGGATTTACCGTTCTGTTGATAATGGACTTAGCTGGGCAACTGTCAATAATGGGTTTACAGCACAGACAATTTATACCCTGGCTGTATTAGGAACAGAATTGTATGCGTCACCACAATCAAATGGAGTCTTGAAATCTGTTGATGACGGAAACAACTGGACAGCCTCCACCGGGTTAATCCAATTTGAGAGTATTCGCAGTTTTGCCATTAGCGGTACAAATCTTTTGGCAGGGTCCTGGGGTGGCAATGTCTGGTTAACGACCAACCATGCGGCGAGCTGGCTTAAACGGTCACAGGGCCTTAATGGAGATCCGGTCAACACCCTTCTTGCTAGCGGGACGTATATCTTTGCAGGCACTATGTTTAGTTCTGCCTGGCGTGGTCTTGTCAGCGACATTATCACAGGGACTGATGCGTTGCAAGTATCAAACCCAGCATCGCTGCAAAATTATCCCAATCCTTTCAGAAACAATACAACGATCAGTTATAATCTCGCGAATAGTGGTCCGGTCAGGCTCTATGTTACCGACAAACTTGGTCGTGAAATTGAATGTCTAACCGATAAATTCCAATCCCCTGGGACTTATAATATTAATTTCAACGGCTCTAGGCTTTCAGCAGGCATTTATTTTGTTAATCTGAAGAGCAATGGAATAAATATGAGCAGGAAAATGCTTCTATATTAAGAAACTCTGATGGGAATTGAGATTGTAAATTTACTTCCTTTTCCTAATTCGCTTTCAACCCAAATTTTTCCACCATGTTGTTCCACAAAATCTTTACACAGCAACAATCCCAGGCCTGATCCTTTTTCGTTTTCGGTACCCCGGGAGGTAAAGCTGGTTTCAATTTTAAATAGCTTGCCAATTTGATTCTGGTCCATCCCTATCCCAGTATCAGAAATTGAAATTTCAAATTCATCATTTTTTACTTTAACAGCGACTTCAACTACGCCGTCTTTAGGCGTAAATTTTAAAGCGTTTGTGATCAGGTTACGGATTATAGAGCCTAGCATTTTCTCATCAGCGTTGACAATTATCACTATGTTAATCCTATTGACCAAGGTGATATTTTTTTGATCCGCATAATATTTCAACCCTTCAATTTCAGTTTTCACAATGGAATTAAGAGACATTGTTTGTGGTTCAAAATGAAAACGATCTTGCTGCATTCTTGCCCAATCAAGAAGGTTTTCCAACAACTTGAAAGTCTGTTTTGCCGTTGAATTAATGATATTGGCATAGGCTACAATCGAATCAACATCCAGTTCACGCGCTTCATCTTTCAATATGTCGCTAAATCCCAGGATTCCACTAAAAGGGTTTTTAAGGTCATGAGCGATGATAGAGAAAAATTTATCCTTTGTGGCATTGAGTTCTTTAAGTTGCTCATTTTTAATCAAAAGTTCAACTTCAGTTTTCTTGCGATCTGTAATGTCGCGGCTAACGCCTTGAATTTCTACCTTCCCGCTAACCTTGTTCAGGTAATACTGATTCACCACTTCTGTCAATACTGTGGACCCATTTTTTCTCAAATGCAAAACCTCATTTTGGTAACTTGCACCAGATTCCGGATCTGCTAAAAAACTCTCAATACGCTGACCGGTTCTTTGCAAAAATGGTGTACGAATATCAGGGGCTAAAATGTTTTCAAAAGGAATTGTATTTATTTCTTCTGAAGTATAACCCAATAGACCTTCAACTGATGGACTAGTGTAAGTCAAACACATTGAATCGGTATCAAGTACCCAAATAACATCTTTTGTATTCTCAGCCAGAAGGCGATACCTTTCCTCGCTTCTCTTAAGCGCATTGTCTGCTAGCTTACGTTCTGTAATATCACTATAGATAATGGCAACTCCATATCCTTCTAAAGGAATAGGTGTTGCCGAAACGTTGAGCCATGTAATTTGGTTATTGCCTTTTACAATTCCCATCTCGACATTGATTATCGGACGCCCCTCCTCGAGAGCCCTTACACTCGCATATTCAGAAGAAGCCATTGTTGAGCCATCGGGTCTAATGATCCGCCATTCCTGCCCATCAATTTTCCTATTTTCCTGTTCTTCAATCGAGATGCCCAGAATGGCTTCTGCAATGTGATTTGACTCAACGATTTTGCCGGAAGTATCGGAAATCGTAATTCCGATTGGGAATACATCAAACAGAACCTTATATTTTGTAAGAATAACTTTTAGCGTTTCTTCCGTTTGTTTTCGTTCGCTGATATTTTCAAAAATTGTAGCAAAACTGCCTTTGCTGGGACAGTAAACCGAAATTGAGAAATGTCTTTCCAAGGGCTCAAAGTAAGTTTCAAAGATCTCTGGATTCCCGGTCAATGCAACCCTTGAATAGATCTCAATGTAAGGTGCCGTGTCAACACCATAGGCCTCCTTGCTTGTTTTGTTTATCACTGCCTCTCTTGAAATTCCAAGTTGAGATTCGAAGGCAGGATTAACCTCAATGATACGATAATCTTCAGGAACTCCCTGGTCATTATACACGAGCGTATGGAGCGCTGAGCCATCAATCATATTGGCATAGAGGGTCCGAAACTTCTCTTCACTCTGCCTCAATGCTGCATCAGTACTGGTGTTGATAATCAACTCAAAGCGCTCCTTTGACTCTGTGAGATCTAGTATTTCCCGTTGCTGTTTCTGCAAAATGGCAATAAGCTCTTCTTTAGTCTTGTCTTGAAAATTCATATAATATGTATTAGCATCTCAGTTAAAAAGACATCCTGTAAACATTCTGAAAGATACATATTTGATTTGAATGCCGCATAATTCACCAAAGGAAAACCCCTAAAGCAATGATAATCAATTGCGATAGGGGTTAATTTTGAGGTCCCGAGCGGATTCGAACCGCTGTAGACGGTTTTGCAGACCGCTGCCTAACCACTCGGCCACAGGACCAATTCGGGTGCAAAAGTAAACATTTTCTTTTAGAAAGCAAGGTGTATTGAAGCGGTTTAATACTTCTATCCAAGATCCAAAAAGTATTACATTTATAACAATGATTACAAACGCACTTTTTTTAAACTGCAAAAGACCTATATTCCTGATTTCAGGACTGTTATTGATTTCCTTGGTGTTTTCGTCATGCCGAAGCGCTAAAATCCAAAAACCTGTCGAGCATTATCTCAAACTCAACGATAGCCTTTCTCCTTCCTATATCACCATTCCGATTGAAACGCCGGTGGCAGACCTGGAAAAGATGCTTAATAAGCAGATCAGCGGGCTTGTTTATGCAGATACGAGCCTGGATAATAATGGTGGTGACAATCTCATGGTAAAGGCCTGGAAGCAGGAGAATATTAAGATTTCGCTGAATAACAACGTGCTTTCTTATACGGTTCCCTTAAAATTATGGATTAAAGCGGGATGGAAGATTAGCAAGTTCGGCTTTGAAGTAGGTGACTTTCGTGAGATGAATGCTGCGATCTCTTTGAAATTCAAATCGACGATCACTTTAAACTCCGACTGGAGCCTCAATACAAATACTGTTTCTGATGGGTTTGACTGGATTAGCACGCCAGTGCTTAAAATTGGACCGATCGATGTCCCGATTACCTATATTGCAAACCTGATCCTGAAGGCAAACCAGACGAAACTTACCACTGCCATCGACAAAGGCTTCATGGATAATGTAAACCTCCGCTCCTATATGCTTGACTCATGGAATGCACTTCAGGAGCCCAGGAAAGTGAATGACACCTATAATCTTTGGGTAAAAATCATCCCTCAGGGAATTTTGACGACACCGATCAGCGGAAAAAATGGAAAACTGATCCACACGATCTCGATAAAATCTACAACGCAAGCATTTGTCGGAGCTCCTCCTGACAAAGGTCCCATATTACCCTTACCTAAGCTGACCATTCAAAATCAGATTCCTTCTGATTTTCAGGTCAATCTGTGGACTGAGCTCCCTTTTGTCAAAGCCAACGAGCTTGCCACGGGATATCTTCAGGGAAAAACCTTTACTGAAGGAAAACGAAGCGTAACGATCAATCACATCAGTTTATACGGGGAAGGAGAAAAACTTGTTATTTACCTAATCCTGACCGGTAGCTACCAGGGAGAACTTTACCTGGAAGGGACACCTGTATATAATGCCACCAAACAGGCTATCGAGCTGAGCGGTCTCGATTATCACGTGAGTACCAAGCAATTTATCGTCAAATCAGCTTCCTGGCTTTTTAAGAGCACGCTCATCAATATGGTGAGTCAGAATTTAGCTTTCCCCATTGCAGATGAATTGAAAGAAGCCAAGGCATTGACTGAATCAAACATGAAAGATTATCAATTAGCAGAAGGTGTTTTGCTCAATGCCCGCTTAAAAGATCTTGACATCCTGGATATTGGAATCCGGAAGGAATCTATCCATCTTCTGGTTGGAATTAACGGGAAGTTGAATCTCAGTATTCGTCCTTGAAAACGATCTTAACATAAACTTAATATTAACTTAAGCTTATCCTAACCTGCATTACTTATGGAGGCTCTAATTTTGCGGCAAACAAAAAACACAAAACAAACCCCATGAAAAAAGCATTCCTCTTATTGATGAAGTTTGGCATCGCAGCCATGTTCACTGTTTCCTTCTTTACAGTATCTGCGCAACAAGTGACAGACACGCTGAAAGAAAAAGTTTCGACACTCAACGACCAGGCTACTGGTCTGAACGAAAGAGTTCTCACGAATGAAAGTGACCTTGCAAAACTCAACAAAATTAAAGTATCCGGTTATGTTCAGGCCCAGGTTTTCAAATCTGAGAATCCTTCTTTATATCCTTCAAGCTATTTCTCGATTCGCAGGGCAAGGATTAAATTTACTTATGAAGCTGCACAAGGTGTTGTATTTGTCTTACAACCGGATTTATCCCCAGGAAATTTTGCATTGAAAGATGCTTATGTTGTCATGAATGACCGTTGGACCAAGCAGTTTGCCCTGACAATGGGACAATTTAATCGTCCAAATTATGAAGTTGAATATTCTTCCAGTCAACGTGAAGTTCTGGAACGTTCCAGGGTTATCCTTGCTTGTTATCCTGGGGAACGCGCCATTGGAGCTAAATTGGAATTTCGCCCAACAGGTATTCCTTTAAAAGTTCAGGCAGCCTTATTTAATGGCAATGATGCCATCTCTTATAAAGACAATACCGGGACAGCTGTTGCAACCGTAAATAAAGACATTGACAATTTTAAAGACCTGATGGTAAGAGCAACTTACTCCCTGAAATTACAAGGTTTAGGCGGATTGGATTTTGGAGCACATGGGTATTTTGGCGGTTTAAGAGCCAACACCACGGCCACGCTGCATGGTGATTACAAGACACTGGATGCTGCTAAACTTGGAGATAATGTAAAACGCAGCTGGGTTGGTGTTGAATTCCAATTCTTTGCTGATATTTTAGGCGGAATGGCAATCAAAGGAGAATACCTCTTTGGCCAAAATGCAAACTCTGGTTACAAATTAGGACCGGTAAGCACATCCTCATTCGCATCAGTTCTTAAGAATGACACTTTAACCAACACAACCACCAATACCGCTACAACAACGATTTCTCCAAACTTTGTCAACAAATTCAGTGGTTACTATGTATATTTAATCAAAAACGTAGGAAAGAAAAACCAGTTTGTTGCCAGGTATGATTATTACGATCCCAATTCAGAAGTCAAAGGAAAAGATGCAGGCGTGCTTGCTTATACAGATCCCAGTAATGGCTCAACAAGCACAACCGCTACTGTTACATCCGTTAATGGTTCACAGGTTCTGATCAACAAAACCGTTACTAAAACCACAACCAATTTCTCTTCAAAAAGTGGAAAGAGTGACCTTGCATATGGAACATTGGCTTTGGCCTGGCAGTATTACTTTGACGATAACATTCGCGTAACGCTTCAGTATGATATGCCTATGAATGAGAAGTCACTACAGGGAAAGGTTGTTGATTCTTATACAATCAATGGTGTACCAGGAACTCTGGATTACAGCAAAGTTTTTAAGCAAAACACCATCACTTTAAGAATTCAAGCCAAATTTTAATTTTTGACAACAACGACAAACAAAAAAATAATGAAAAAAATAATTTTTATTGCAACGATTGCGCTGATTGGATTTGTAGGTTTTGCTTTCATGTCAGCTGACAAAATCACTGTAAAAGGTTCTGACACTATGGTAATTCTTGCTCAAAAGTGGGCAGAAGTGTATATGCAAAAGAATCCGAATGCCTCTATCCAGGTTACCGGAGGTGGGTCAGGTGTTGGAATTTCAGCCTTGATCAATGGATCCACAGACATTGCTAATTCCAGTCGCCCGATGAAACAATCGGAAATGGACAAACTCAAAGAGCGTTACAATACCCTGGGTGTTGAGATCGCCTGTGCCAAGGACGGCATCACCGTTTTTCTGAATGAAACAAATCCTGTTAAAGAGTTAAGTATCAAACAACTCAGCGCTATTTTCACAGGAAAAACTAAAAACTGGAAAGATATTGGTGGTCCTGACCATGAAATCACATTATATGGTCGTGAAAACAGCTCCGGGACTTATGTTTTCTTTAAAGATAATGTAGTAAAAGCAGATTATGCTGCCAGTTGCCAGACCTTACCGGGAACTGCAGCTGTTGTTAACGCTGTTAAAAAGGACAAATTTGGTATTGGCTATGGTGGCGCAGCTTATGCCGCTGGTGTCAAACATTGTATGGTAAAAAAAGATGACAAGGGCACTGCTTATTTACCCACAGCTGACAATATTAAAACTAATGTTTATCCGATAACCCGCTACCTTTATATGTATGTAAGGAATCGTCCGACAGGCGCAATGAAATCCTATATTGACTGGATTCTCAGCCCGGAAGGACAAAAGCTGGTTACTGATATTGGCTATTTCCCAGTAAAGTAATTTGTAGGTTACTTTTGGTTAGAAAGGCAGCAGGAATTTTTGCTGCCTTTTCTTAATTTAATATATTTACCATTCAAGATGGGAAAAAAGAAACAGCATTTAAAAGAGATCCGCCAGGCTTCATACGTTTTCACAAGAGAATCTCTGAAGAAGAAATTTCGCTGGTCTGAATATCTGGCGGAGAAAATCATTTCTTCTGTTGCCTTCTTGTCGATTACTGTAATCGTTCTTATTTTTTTCTTTGTCTTCAAAGAATCTCTTGGAGCCTTCAATTTCAAACCCGATGCAGCGCCAAAGACAGAAATTTCAAAACCTTCCAATTCACAGGAAACCTACGGAAGTGAGTCATCTGCTCCGGCAAAACAAGAAACCTATGGCTCTGAACCTGGAGCCCCAGCAAAACAAGAGACCTATGGCTCTGAACCTGCAGCCCCGGCAAAACAAGAGACCTACGGCGATGTAGCTGCTGCACCATCAAAACAAGAAACATACGGTGATACCAAAGACACCTCAAAGCCTACTGACGAAAGACCAACATTAGGTGTATCGGAAAGTGAAGCAAGCCTGAATGCTCAAAATGACAATAGAACTGCTTTAAAAAGCCTGGGGAGTAAAGATTGGCTTCCTGTTTCAGAACATCCGAGATACGGTTTGCTTCCCTTACTCCTTGGGACTTTTAAACTTACCATAATTTCAATCCTAATTGCGGCGCCAATTGCAATTTTGGCAGCATTATACTCATCGACTTTTGCCCCAAAATGGGCAAGGGAAAGCATCAAACCTGCCATTGAGCTTTTGGCCGGATTTCCATCGGTGGTCATTGGTTTTTTCGCCTTGATGGTGATGGCAACTTTCTTTCAGGATGTACTGGGTTACAGCAGTCGTTTGAATTCTTTTGTGGGTGGCGTTGCCCTTGCACTTGCTGCAATTCCGATAATTTATACCATTACTGAAGATGCGCTGAATGCAATTCCAGCCAGTTATCGTGAAGCGAGCCTTGCCTTGAGTGCTACCAAGTGGCAAACAGCTTATAATGTAGTTTTACCAGCGGCAACACCCGGTATTTTTGCCGCAGTCCTCTTAGGAATTGGCAGGATCTTTGGGGAAACTATGATTGCGCTGATGGCGACCGGTAATGCAGCTTTAATTTCGGCCAATCCATTTGATTCTGTAAGGACAATTTCTGCAACTATTGGTGCCGAGATGGCCGAAGTGGTCTTTGGGGATACCCATTACTCCATTTTATTTCTATTAGGATCACTCCTATTTCTTTTCACCTTTGCCATTAACTCCATCGCTGAGTTTTATGTTAAGGGCAAACTCATGAATCGTATACAAGGAAAATGAAAAGCCGGGAGATAAAAGACAGACTTGCGATAGGCATTACCGGATTCAGCGTAATCCTGATCCTGGCTACCATTGTATTTTTAATGGTTGTTATTATCATTGGCGGTAAAGATACAATCAGCTGGGAATTCCTCACATCATTCCCTAAAGACGGAATGACAAAAGGCGGAATTTTTCCTGCCATTTATGGCACCGCATTATTGGTACTGCTGATGTCGATTGCTGCGGTTCCCTTTGGGACCATCACGGCAATATATTTATCGGAATATGCCAGTGAATCCTCTATTATTGCCAAGACGATACGATTTGCAGTTCGAACACTGGCGATGGTCCCTTCTATTATCTTTGGCTTATTTGGTTTGGGATTTTTTATCAAATTCATTGGGGGCAGCGTGGACGAATATCTGTTGGGAGGCAAAGTGGTATGGGGTCAGCCAAACATCCTGTGGGCCAGCCTTACTATGTCGTTACTTACTTTACCAGTTGTCATTGTTTCTGTTGAAGAAGCCATGAAAACAATTCCGCGTGAGGACCGTGAAGCCAGCCTGGCCCTGGGGGCAACCAAATGGCAGACGATCCTTAAAGTAGTTTTACCAGGCTCTATCCAGGGAATATTGACAGGTGCCATTCTTGCCGTTGCCAGGGGTGCGGGAGAAGTAGCGCCTATACTATTTACCGGTGCTGCTTATTATTTAGCTACACTGCCAACTTCCTTACACGACCAGTTTATGTCGCTGGGATATCATGTTTACGTGATGAGCACCCAATCTGCCAATGTTGACCAGACTTTACCTATTCAGTATGCAACGACTTTGGTTTTGTTACTTTTGACATTTTCCCTGAACTTTATCGCTGTAATCCTTCGTTCTCGTATCAGAAGGAGACAAACCCGTTAATTGACCCTATACAGGATCTGCATGAAAGATATTAAAATACAAACGAATAACCTGTCAATCTTCTACGGTGAGAAGATGGCCATCAATAATGTAAGTGTTCCGCTTCCCGGTTTTAAAGTTACTGCCTTTATCGGGCCTTCCGGATGTGGAAAATCAACTTTTTTGCGTTCCCTGAATCGGATGAACGACCTTATCCCCTCCTTTCATATGAATGGAGAAGTACTTGTTGATGGTCTGAATATTTACGACAAACAGGTAGATGTGGTGAACCTCAGGAAAAAGATCGGGATGGTATTCCAGAAATCTAATCCTTTTGCCAAGTCTATTTTTGACAATGTGGCTTACGGGCCAAGGATCAATGGCCTGCGCGACAAAACTGCATTGGAAGAGATTGTGGTAAATTCATTACAAAAAGCTGCGATCTGGAATGAAGTTAAAGATCGCCTGGGAGATTCTGCTTTGGGATTATCAGGCGGTCAGCAACAGCGTTTGTGTATTGCACGTACCCTTGCGGTAGAACCGGAGATCATTCTGATGGATGAACCCGCCAGTGCCCTGGATCCAATCTCTACAGCTAAAATTGAAGAGCTGATCCACCAGTTAAAAGAAATGTATACAATTATTATTGTTACCCATAATATGCAGCAAGCAGCCAGGGTAAGCGATTTTACGGCATTTTTCTATTTGGGAGAATTGATTGAAATGGGGAAAACCCTTGATATTTTCACAAAACCAGAGAAGAAACAAACAGAAGATTATATCACAGGTAGATTTGGATAAGATTCCTTTTATTTAGACATATGGAAAGACATTTTGAACAAGAACTCGAAAAATTAGGCAGACGCCTGATGGAAATGGGATCCCTCGTTGAGCAGCAAATGAATATGACGTTGCAGGCATTAATTAATACTGATGTTGTTATGGCAGCAGAGGTCATTGACATGGACAACAAAGTTGATCACCTTGACGTAAAAATCGATAAACTTTGCCAGCGGATCTTTGCGCTTCAGCAACCTATGGCGACAGATCTTCGTTTTATCATGTCGGCCTTGAAAATCAATAACGACCTGGAAAGAATGGGAGATATTGCCGTCTACATTGCAAAAAGAATCGATTACTTTGTTGATTATAAAGATGTTCTGATTGATTTAAAGACGGATGAAGTGGCCAATCTTTGCATGAAACTCATCAAAGACATCGAGAATCTGATTCAAACCAAACGAATTGTCTTTGTCAAAGACATCTTTGACGGGGCTCAAAATCTGAAGATCCTCACCCGGGAAATTTCTTCCAAAATCATTGAAGAAATGATTCAGAAGCAAGCCGATATTGTGGTTGTGGCAACAAATCTAATTCTGATTCTCAGCCAGGTAGAAAGGGTCACCGCTCTGGCAACGAATATTGCAGAGTCAGTGTACTTTATGGTAGAAGGTCAAATCGTAAAACATTCCCGGGATTTCTTAGCTGAGTAATTTTGTCACACAAATTTCACAGATTAAGGAAACAGACTAAATAGAAGTTTTATTCGAATCTTGTAATAAAAAACCTCTTTGTAATCCGTGTGTTTTATAATCTGTTTAATCTGTGAGAATTGAAATTAAACAATTTTCGAGTAAAGTTTCATGAACTGAACACGTTCGAATTCGGCCGGATTTGCAATGTTAACCTGGCTTAGTTTGCCCCGGAAATCAGCAACAGTTTTAAATCCTTTGCTATCCATCCAGCTTTCCATTCCTTTTATGGCATCACTGATTGATGAAGCCCCATTTTTATAGATCGCCGAAACCATTTGCACGGCTGTAGCTCCAGCAAGTATCTGTTTTACAGCGGATTCATAGTTGTGAATACCCGTAGAGGCGACAAGATCACAGCCAACTCTTCCGGCAAGGATTGCCATCCAGCGTAAGGTATGCGAATACTCATTGGCATCACTTAAAAGATGTTCTGTCGTAAGTTCAAGCGTATTGATATTGATATCAGGATGGAAAGGACGATTAAAAAGAACGAGGCCTTTAATCCCGCTGTTTGAAAGCTCGACCATCGTATGAGCCAAGCCCGAGTAATAATAACTCACTTTTACTGAAACCGGGATGCTGACCATTTTTCTCACAGCCTCGGCAACTTCAAAAATAACCTTTTCGTTATCGGCACCCAATTTTTCCGGGTTTGACGGAAGAATATAAATATTCAGTTCGATGGCATCGGCACCGGCAGCTTGAATCCTGCGGGCAAAATAATGCCAATCGTAAGGAGTGACACAGTTGATGCTGGCAATGACAGGGATATCAATGGCCTTTTTGGCTTCAGTGATAAAGTTAAGATACTCATTGAGTGTATGTTCCTTTGCAAAATTGCTGATATAATCGAGCGCTTCTGCAAAATCATAAGGACGGGTATCCATGATGTTCCCCAAGCCTTTTTGCATGGGAGCCATGCGATTATCCTGTTGTTCATTAATCATTTTTTCCGTTTCGTGACGGATTTGTTCTTCAAAAATAGATTTTAGGACAACAGCGCCAGCGCCATGTTCGGCAACCTCTTTTAATTCGCGGATAGAATTCATTAGTCCGCTGCTTCCGGCGATGATCGGGTTTTTGAGCTTTAAACCCATGTAATTCACTGATAAATCAGCCATGTCAGTTGTTTTTAGTTATGATATTAAGGCGAATTTAGGAAGAAAATACAAATAAGTCAGCAGCTTAAAAATGAATTTTCATTTAAGCTATCTTATTAATAATAGGCATATTAAGCTTAAAATGGTCGGAAACCAATAATTTCCCTGACCTCTTTTACCGTTTTTGAAGCGCTTTCCCTGGCTTTTTCAGCTCCCTTTTGGGTCACTTTACGGAGATAGTCGTTGTCCTTTTCAATGTCAAGGATTCTCTCCCTGATTGGTGTCGTAAACCGAATCACATCCTCAGCGAGTTGTTTCTTCATGTCGCCATAGCGAATCTCACATTGATTGTATTTCTCTTCAAAGAACTGCAGGGTATCCGGTGTTGACATCACTTTCATCAGCTGGAACAGATTTTCAATGGCATCAGCTTTGGGCTGATTGGGTTCGGTAGGGCCTGAATCGGTGACTGCCCTCATGACTTTCTTCATGATTACTTCCGGAGCGTCTACAAGGAAGATGGCATTACCTTCTCCTTCTGACTTTCCCATTTTCCCGCTCCCGTCGAGGCCGGGGATCTTAATTAGCTCTTCTCCAAAGTTATAGGCAACAGGTTCAGGAAAGTATTCTACCTCGTACATCCGGTTAAAACGTTTGGCAAAGGTCCGGGTCATCTCAAGATGTTGTTCCTGGTCTTTACCAACAGGCACTTTATGCGCTTTGTGAAGGATGATATCTGCAGCCATCAGAGTTGGATAGGTCAATAAGCCTGCACTGACATTCTCTTCCTGCTTTCTTGCTTTTTCTTTAAAGGAAGTACATCTCAGCAATTCGCCGAGATAGGCATTCATATTCAAAAGGAGATAGAGTTCTGCCGTCTCAGGCACATCACTCTGAACATACAACGTTGCTTGTTCCGGATCGAGACCGGTGGCCAGGAATTCGGCCAGGACGGTACGGATATTCCCATGCAGGTCGGCTGGTTTGGGATGTGTTGTCAATGAATGATAATCTGCGATAAAGAAGAAGCAGCTGTCAACAGTCTGCATTTTAAGGAAATTCCGGATTGCCCCGAAATAATTTCCAAGGTGAAGGTTACCGGTTGGTCTGATACCACTTACGACGATAGTCATGGCAATAAAAATTGAGGATGTTGAAAGCTAAAAAAGAATTTTCCCGACTACATTTTAATCTCGTCACCTTTTGCATTGAAGAAATGGTATTCGAGAAAATGGAATGAGGGCATTGAACGAAGTGTGATCCATTTCTTAAAACGGAAATACCACTTCCACTGAATTGGATACCAACCCTTTGAGATATATGCATAGATAAAGGGGTGGAAATTGATGGTTAGTTTACTCTCATTTTGTTCCTGGAGTAAATAGCGGATATGGTTTTCCACCTCATCAATAAACAACAAAGTTGGTTTAATTTCGCCGCTGCCATCGCAGACAGGACATTTTTCCAGGATTTCGATATTCATCTGAGGCCTGACTCGCTGACGGGTAATCTGAACCAAACCAAACTTACTTGGAGGAAGGATGGTATGTTTTGCGTGGTCGCGGGCCATTTCTGTCCGCAATTTATCGTAAAGCATCCTGCGATGGGCACCTTCATTGAGGTCGATGAAGTCGATAACGATTATACCGCCCATATCACGAAGGCGTAACTGACGTGCCACCTCGATTGCAGCTTCAATATTGGTATCCAGGGCATTAGTCTCCTGTGAATCCTCAGTCTTCATGCGGTGGCCGCTGTTGACATCGATGACATGCAAGGCTTCAGTATGTTCTATGATAAGATAAACACCACTTTTTATGGTAACGACTTTCCCAAAGGAAGACTTGATCTGTTTGTCGATGCTATAATGTTCGAAGAGGGGTAGTTTCCCTTTGTATAACTTCAGGATGTCTACTTTATCAGGCGCAATTTGTTTGAGGAATTGTCCTATATCTTCAAAGACGACAGGATCGCTAACGACAATACTGTTAAAAGTTGGGTTGAGCAAGTCGCGAAGCATGGCTGACGTACGATCCAGTTCGCTGACCACTTTTTGAGGTGGATGGGCAGCAGGAAGTCGTTCAGCTAAAAGTTCAAATTTGGCAACCAGGTGCCGTAGGTCGGCATCGAGGTCGGCTACGAGTTTGTTTTCAGCGACCGTACGAATAATAACGCCGTAATTCTTAGGCCGAATGCTGTTGATCAGGCGTTTCAGCCTGTTTCTTTCGTCGGCACTTTTAATTTTCTGAGAAACAGAGATCCGGTTTGAGAAAGGAACCAGGACAAGGTATCTTCCTGCAAAAGAAACTTCTGATGAAACGCGGGGCCCTTTGGTTGAAATGGGTTCCTTGGCGATTTGCACGAGGATCTGCTGGTTGGGATGCAGAACAGAAGCAATTTTGTTATTCTTGTCTATATCCGCTTCCAATTCGAAAGAATCCATAGAGAAAGCTTCCTCCTTACTACCGAGGGCGACTTTGGTAAATTTCAGGAATGACTTAACCTGGGGGCCAAGATCGAGGTAATGTAAGAACGCATCTTTCTCGTATCCGACATCGACGAATGCGGCATTCAGGCCGGGCATGATCTTTTTTACTTTACCCAAGTACACATCCCCGACTGCAAAGTTGTTATTAGTCTTTTCTTTGTGTAATTCGACTAATACTTTATCTTCGAGGAGGGCGATCTCAACTCCGGCGTGACCTGAGCTGATAATAAGTTCTTTATTCACACGGAAAATTTATTTCCCTGATAATCACTATAATTTCTTTAAAAGCCCGTTGTCGGGGCATAGTTTTGCAATAAATAAAAATCCAAAGATACGAGTTACTGCTTTTACTGCACCATGCAAATCCAAATAAATGAATTTTCAGGGCATATTACATTGTGCAGCAAATCCCGTGTCTTTGGACTGCTGAAACAGCAATTATTTGCTATTTCTTTTTATGTCTATTCTTCCGTAAGCGTTTTTTCCGCTTATGGGTAGCCATTTTGTGTCGTTTCCGCTTCTTTCCGCTAGGCATAATAATTCAATTGAAATATCTTATTTTACTTTATTTTTAACGTCTCCCATGAAACTCTTTGCTGGTTTGAAAGCAGGAATGTTATGAGCCGGGATGATAATGGTCGTATTACGTGAAATATTACGTCCGGTTTTTTTGGCCCTCTTTTTGATGACGAAACTGCCAAATCCCCTCAGGTAAACATTTTCTCCATTGATCATAGATTGCTTTACAGCATCCATAAACGCTTCAACTGTGGCCTGGACAGCAACCTTCTCGATTCCGGTCTTGCTGGCAATTTCTGTTACGATTTCTGCTTTAGTCATATCGAACTAAGTTTTTAATGATTTGATACTAAATTGCTTATTTAAAGGGGTGCAAATATAAACTTTTTTTTAATTGTGAAGAAAATTATTTTTTTTTGTGGTAAATATTTCAAAGATAGTGATTTCTGAAAAGCAAATACCCATTTACCAGCTGTTAATAAACTGGTACCGGCAAAATGGCCGTGATTTACCCTGGCGAAAAAACCAGGAACCTTATTCAATCTGGTTGTCAGAGATTATTCTGCAGCAAACCCGAATCCAGCAGGGCCTTTCCTATTATTTAAAATTTATGGAGCAGTATCCCCGGCTTGAAGATCTGGCTAAGGCTCCTGTGGATGAAGTACTTAAGCTTTGGCAGGGCCTGGGATATTATACCCGGGCACGGAACCTGCATGAAACAGCCCGTAATATTTTCGAGAACTTTGATGGAGAATTTCCTTCTGATTATCAATCTATTAAATCATTGAAAGGGATTGGGAACTATACGGCTGCTGCCATTGCTTCAATCTGTTTTCATCAGCCTTACCCTGTATTGGATGGAAATGTATATCGGGTGGTTACGCGCTATCTGGCATTGGATGAGCCTGTTAACTCGACTAAATGGAAAAAGAAAGTCTATGCTTTCCTTGAAAGAAATATTGACAAGGATCAGCCAGGAGATTTTAACCAGGCCATGATGGAGCTTGGTGCATTAATTTGTACGCCACGTAACCCGGATTGTGCGCATTGCCCTTTGAACCAGAGCTGTAAGGCTTATAAATCAGGTCAGCAAGAGGTATTCCCGGTTCCGGCAGTAAAAAAAGAGTCTGCGATCAGGTTTTTCAATTACCTGGTTTTTAATGAGATCCGTAATGAAACGGGGTTTACTTACCTGGTAAAGAGAGAACCTGGTGATATCTGGCAGGGATTGTATGAGTTTCCTTTGATAGAGACCATGGAAAGCATTGATCCCCTGACCCTGTTACAGGATCCGGTAGTGAACGAACTCAGTTTTGCTAAAAGTTGTACTGTTTCTGCTTTTTCAAAAGAAATAAAACACAAGCTGACACACCAGACCATATTTGTGAGGTTCTTTAAAATTGAATTGAATAATTCTTTGGCTTTGCCTGAATCATGGATCAGTGTTAGTTGGGAGGAGATTCATTCGTATCCTGTATCGAGGGTGATTGAGAAATTTCTGCTTGAAAACGGGGGTTTTTAAGATTCACCGCGGAGGCACGGAGACACAGAGTTACGCAGAGAATTATCGTTTAATAATCTTTTTCATGAAGGTATTGGAACCTGACGTAATTTTTACAAGATATACACCAGCCTCAAGATTACCCAAGTCGAGTTTGGTTTTTTGACCTGAGAGTGCTGTGGTCATAAGCTCCTGGCCCATTAAATTCATGATGCTTACGGTTCCTTTTCGATCAACAACAGACTGAATAAAAAGTAACTGAGAAGCTGGATTTGGATAAATTGTAATGCCAGAAGAAGTTGCATTTGGATCATTTATTGCTAATGTAACTTGGGTTCCGCAGGTGACTCCATTCTTTTTAAAATAATTGATTCCCTGCCCATGACTATAAACTGAGAGGATCTCAACAGAATTTTCATATAGCCCAAGTCCTAATACGTAGGAGATCCTTGTTTCCGTTGGATAACCGCCAACATCAACACAACCCCAGCAGTTATCGGCACTGCAATAAGCCAGGTAGCCGCCACTATAGCCGCTGTAGGTCCATAAACTGAGACCACAATAGTCTTGTTTTGAAAATCCGAAGGTCCGCAGATACATGGGCTGATCAAAATGATCGTATGGAATCACGGCAACAAAGTCATATTTATTGTAATTCAAGGTAATAGTATCATAAACCAGGGCAGGAAGTCCGATCTCAAATTTGTACCTTGCAACAAGGTAACTTATTGTTGATGATGTATTTATGCGATTAAGAATCGTATATTTCAAGTATCGTTGATAATTTCCGCCGGGGTTCCCGTTCCAATGCATATAAGAGTCAACATATTGAATTTCGTCTCCAGCCTGGTAATCATACAACAATTCATTGGTAAGCTTGTAAAATCCGGCATCAGGGGAGATATTTCCAATGAGGATAAGAGGTTGGAGGATGACGGGGAAATAGTCTGTCCGGATGAAATCTATCATTCCAAAAGCCTTTCCGATCCTGATGCTCTTATTATTCAATAAAGAGCTTATGGTATTACCCACTGAATCGAGGAGTAAGATTTTATACGATTTTACTGAATCAATGATATTTAAAATTGTTGCAGTATCAACTCCGGCATATATCATATATAATTTTTGTGCGGAATCCATATATATAAGGCTTGTATCGCCAGTATCAAGTTTAAAATTGAAACCCAGTGTATCTCCGTAGGAAGTAAAAAATTTATAATGGTTATTATTATAATTGATTACTCTGGGCCCCATACCGGAAGGTTTGTTTTGCGGGGAACACAACCAAGAGCACCAGAAGTAACAGCTATCCGGCATAATATTTTGATTCATATCCACATTCACATGATTGTAATACACAGTTTCACTGCCATTTGGCAGCACCGAATCAAAGGAAATGCTGTAAGTTTCAGTTGCAGTTGAATCGCTGATGAACTCCTTTTTTGAGTTGGCATTGAATAACTGATAGTTCTGAGCCAATACCAGGAAAGAAGAACAAACGATAACAAAGCTTAAAAGTGTTTTCATAACAGATGCTATAAATTTTTAGAAATTGTTAACGCTTTCAATTCTCCCTGAGACCAAATTCTACCAAATATAAGGAATAAATAGTCAACGCAGCCATGCGGTTTGTTTTGTTACGCAGAGGGACGCGGTTTTTATTTATTTCTGCCTGTCTCTGTTTTTTACATGCGCAAAGGGACGCGGTTTTTGAGAATTGCGGCCTGTGACCGGTCCCTGAGCTTGTCGAAGGGGCCACTTTGTCTCGCTCCGCTCGACATCTCCGATGGGGAGAAAAAACAGCCAGATATAGCACTACCGCCATCTTCAGAGGATTTTTCCTTCCCCCTCGGAAGCTGGACCGCCGCAGGCGGGACGAAAGGGGCAAAACAAAACCCTGTGGACCACCGCAGGCGGGACGGAAGGGGCAAAAACTAGGACCCGCGTCCCTCTGCGAAAGGAAAATCCCAATTCAAGAGGAAATCCTATAAAACTGCACACCACTGCGAAATAAAAAAAACTGCTTTTAATCATTAAGTACATCGTCAGATCATCAAAGTATCCGAGCCGATGTAATTTTTACACTTGGGATGATCGTAAAAAAGAGCAATTACTGTATAAGAATAACCTCAAAACCACATTAAAACCAGCATATATTTAATACTATAAATTTGTATGTATAAATATGTATGTCATACGTTTAAAAATTATATTCAGATAATGCTATTTAGAATAATTATTTGTTACTGTTCAGGGGTT